>VOFB01000876.1_pt1 | contig 48627 bp, 65 predicted proteins | sample 5384141 | NCBI WGS metagenome assembly VOFB01 (sample SAMN12384721, study PRJNA508395) | human gut metagenome | isolation source: healthy gut A | host: Homo sapiens | reverse complement strand
TTTTTCTCATATATCCTCCTTAATTTTTATTTATTACAAGTATTTCCCAAATTTAGTTGTTTATTCATTTAAAGAGAATTTATATCTTTTATTTCTATATTTGTATAAAATGTTTAATTATTTCTTCTGCATTTTTTCCTTCTTTTGCCATAGCATCAGCACCTGTTTGGCTCATTCCAACTCCATGTCCATATCCTTTTACCTTAAATGTTATTGTCCCATTTTCTTTTTTGTAATTCAAAATTTGCAGATTTTAATCCCAAAATGCTTCTTGTTTCTACACCGAGATAACTCATGATTCCCAAAATTTTATAGTTTTTACTCTATTGCTATTTGTGTATTCTAGTATTTTATATCATCATCATTTTCAAAATTTATTTGTACTTCTTTTCTTTTTTATCTAATTTGTTTTATTAATTCTTTAATAACTATTTTATTTGTTATAATTTCTTCTTCATTTTTTCCTGTTGATATTTTGTCTATTAAACTTAATTTTTTTCTTCATCTCCAAAAATGTTTTTTTCTATTGATTCTACTGGTGCTACTGGACTCCATGGCAAGAGCAATATCTTCTTTGTAACTTTTAGCTCTTTTGCAATCTCTTCTATTGTTTCTCTTCCTTCTTTTGCTAAATATCAGCTTTTTCCAATTCCTTAATTTTTGTATTTAATTCTAATACTTCTACTAACCTTTAACTGTACCATCATCTCTTTATAAATCTTTTATCTCTCCGTATCATATATGGAACTGAATATAGAGTTTCACCTCAAAATTTGTATCAAATCTTTGTATTGATTTTATAAAGCCTATACAACCTATTTGATATAAATCTTCTAATTCATATCCCCTTCCATTAAACCTTTTACTATGCTCCATATAAGTCCGATTATCTGGATCACTGTTTGCAAAAACTGGCGGTTCTCTGATTCTTTGGTCAAAGATTGTGTCAGATGTTACAAAAGCTGCAAATGGAGCATAAATAAATCGTGCTTTCTAGTTCTTACTCCTTCATTTTTATTTGTGTTCTTGCAATAGTGAGAGCATGAAAAAAAAGGCGCCAGCAATTGCTGGCGCTTCTTTTTTATTTATATATTATCAAGTCTACTTTTTACATTTTGTAGCATATTATTATATTTTGCAAGTTTTTCTTTTTTCTTCTTTTATTTTAGATTCTGGTGCTTTATTTACAAAACCTGGATTTGATAGCATTTTTTCACATCTTAAAACTTCATTTTCTAATTTTTCCTTTTCAGCTTCTAATCTCTTTTTTTTTCTTCTGCTAAATCAACTAACCCTTCAAATGGTATATATAACTCAATTTCACCTTTTATTATTCCAATTGCATTGTCTTTTATTCCATCTTTATTTTCTTGAATTTTTAATTCATTTCCAAACCCTAATTTTAGTATAAATTCTTTTGCTTGTTCTAACTCTTTTTTATTAGATTTTTTTAGTTGTAACAAATGGCATAAATGGGTGTAATAATTTAAGCGCTGTTCCAAATACATAATTTAATATATAACATACATTAGTTTTTATTTCATAATTGTCACTGTATATTCTTGGCTTAACCATTTCTATATACCAATCACAAAACTCATTCCAAATAAAGTTATATATCTTATCTAATGCAATTCCCAAGTCATAGTTTTCTATATTTGTAGTTACCTCAAATACTAATTTATCTAATTTATTTAAAATCCATTTATCCTCAATTGCTAATGAGTCTTTATTGTACTCTTTATTTTCTTTATTATAAATTCTTTTTCCAGCCTCTTTTATATCATTTTCGTTTACATTAGAATTTATTATAAATTTAGCGGCATTCAAATTTTATTTGCAAAGTTTGATGCTTGTTCTAATTTTTCTGGCATATATCTTATGTCATTTCCCATTGTAGTTCCAGAAAGAACTGAAAATCTTAGACTATCTGCTCCATATTTATCTATTACCTCTATTGGATCAATTCCATTTCCTAATGTTTTTGACATTTTTCTTCCTTGAGAATCTCTTATTAATCCATGAATTACAACATCTTTAAATGGAACCTGATTTGTAAATTCTAACCCTTGTGTCATCATTCTTGAAACCCAAAATGTTATTATATCAAATCCTGTAACTAATACATTTGTTGGATAAAATCTTTTATAATCCTCACTTTCAATATTTGGCCATCCAAGTGTTGAAAATGGCCATAATGCTGAGCTAAACCATGTGTCTAATGTGTCTTCATCTTGAGTTAAATGTGTACTTCCACATTTTTTACATTGTTTTGGCATTTCTTTTGCTACATTTATTTCTCCACACTCATCACAATAATATGCAGGTATTCTATGTCCCCACCATAATTGCCTTGATATACACCAATCTTGTATATTATCTAACCAGTTAAAATATTGTTTTTCATATCTTTTAGGAACAAATCTCATTTCTCCATTTCTTACAGAATCTGCTGCTCTTTTTGCTAAATCTTTCATATTAACAAACCATTGTGTTGAAATTTTTGGTTCTATTGTATTTTTACATCTTTCACATTTAGCAACATTATGAGTGTATTCTTCTGTTTTTACTAATGCACCTAACTGTTCTAATTTATTTACAATTACTTTTCTTGCATCTAATAAATCCATTCCTTTTAATTCTGGAACTAAATTTCCCATTTTGAAATTTTCATCAAATACTTCTATAATTTCTAAATTATGCCTTAAACCTGCTTGGTAATCATTCATGTCGTGCGCTGGTGTTATTTTTTTACACAACCAGTACCAAAGTCTTTTTCTACAAATTCATCAGCAATAATTGGAATTTCCTTATTCATTATAGGTAATATACAAGTTTTTCCAACTAAGTCTTTGTACCTTTCATCATCTGGATGAACTGCAACAGCAGTATCTCCTAGCATAGTTTCTGGTCTTGTTGTTGCAACAATTATGTATTTATCATCAGTTCCTGTTATTTTATATCTTATATGCCACAAATGTGATGGTTCTTCTTTATACTCTACCTCTGCATCAGAAATTGAAGTTTTACAACTTGTACACCAATTAACCATTCTTTTTCCCTTATAAATAAGGCCTTTTTCATACAATTTTATAAATTGCTCTAAAACAGCGTCTGACATCCCTTCATCTAAAGTAAATCTATTTCTTTCCCAGTCACATGAGCAACCTAATTTTCTTTGTTGTTTTTGAATAATTCCACCATACTCATGAGTCCAATCCCAAGCCTCTTCTAAAAATTTTTCTCTTCCTAAATCTTGCTTTGTCTTACCTTCTTTTCCAATTTTTTGAACAACCTTCATCTCTGTAGAAATAGCTGCATGGTCTGAACCAGGAAGCCATAAAGTATCAAAACCTTGCATTCTTTTAAATCTAATTAATACATCTTGTATAGTATCATCTAAAGCATGTCCCATATGTAACTTTCCGTGTTACATTTGGAGGAGGCATCATTATACAATAAGGCTTTTTATTTTTATCCATACTAGGTTTAAAATACCCTTTATCCTCCCATTCTTTATACAACTCATCTTCAAAATTTTGTGGAATATATTTTCCATCTAAATCATGTTTACACATAGCATTTCCTCCTTTTTTATTGCCACGGTTCCGGGTTTGTTTGGCAATTTTTATAATAGTTTTTGTGGTTTTTCTTTATAAAACAAAAACTCACCCTTAAAATAAGGGCGAGCATTATTTCTCACGGTACCACCTTAATTAATATTTATTTTATAAATATTATCTCAATTAGCCTTTTAACGCTGCTTATGCGAATATATTTACTTTAATTTCAATATATCAACTCCAAAGCTACCTTTTGTTTACCTTTTTTTCTTAAGAAGCTTTCAGCCTATGACTTCTTTTCTCTTTTAAGCAAGTATAAACATACTCCTCTTTTTTTCTTTGTTTTTTCTATTGTTTTATATTATTGCACATTTTTTATAAAAAATCAATGGTTATTAAATTTTTTATAATTAAACCTAAATAATTTAAAATGTAAAAAGCCACTTAAAAGGTATTATTTAAAACCATTTAAGTGACTTTTAAGGGTTTATTTTTTTTTGGTATCCCTGCATATAAATACGATTTCTTGTATTTATGTACAGCCTTTTGTCCATGTCGAAAACCTGCCTCATTCCTACCCAAAAAACGTCTTCAGAAATTTTAAACTTTTCCAAAGCTTCTACGTAATCACCTTCTTGTTTAGAAATATAGCAACATACTCTATATACTTTGTTACTAATTTTCTTATACATTAGAGGTTCTAATGTCTTAAGGTTCATTACTGATTCTCTTATTTCCTGCTTGGAAAGTTCAAACTCCTTTTGAGCTTCTGACATAGTGTAACTAGTTAGCAAAAATTCACCAACTGCCCGTGCCAGGTTAGCCTCATAATCATTTAGCATTTTAACCCCTCCTAATAAAGTCTAATTGTTTTTTTTTAATGTATAGCTTTATTATAAACCATTTTACATAATTAATCAATGTTTTTTACATTTTTTGTAATTTTATTTACTATAAAAATATTAAAAGAGCCAGCATGTGCTAGCTCTTTGCTTCTCATTTAACAACCTTATCTTCGAGTATAGATTTATACTCTGTGTCTTTAAGGCATGTTTTAAATCTCCTTGTCTCTTCTGTATTCAGTGACAAAAGAATGTGAAGGTCATTGTTCGATTCCAGTTCCTTTACAGAATGAACTACCTCCTGTCTAGCCTTAGAAACTTCTTCATTGTTTTGAGCAACATCAAATTTGTCCATGGCCAACCTTATATTTTTAATATAATGCCTTGAATCATAGCAGAATATTTCCATTTTTATTTTTCCTCCTGTAAGTATAATTATCTATGTCATAGCTCCTGCTATAATAGTGTTAAATATATATCAATTAGAGCAACTTGCTCTAAACTATTTCTATTATATCATTATTAACATAATATGTCAAATTTGTTATATTTTTTTAACATCTATATTTAAATTTTCTCCATTAATATTCATTTCAATAGAATCACTTGTTTTTTCACCATATTTAATATTTACTGTTAATGTATCATGTTTAATTAATTCTTCATTTTCTTTTATTAATTTTTCTAGCATCTCGTTTCCACATACATATAAATTAATATTATCAAGTACTTCAAAACCTTTATCTTTTCTCATGTTTTGAACTTTAGATAAAATTTCTCTAATATAGCCTTCTTCTTTTAGTTCTTTTGTAATGTGTGTGTCTAAAACAACTCCTATTTCGCCTTCACCACTAAACGCAAATCCTTCTTTTCCTTGCATTGTAATTAATAAATTATTAGAATCTAAATTAATTTCAGTATCATCTATTAATATTGTCTCTACCTTACCATTTTTTACCTTGTTTGCTAAATCCATTTGATTTTTCTTTGCAATCTCTTCTTTTATTTTTGGTATTAGCTTTCCATACTCTTTTCCAAGAACTGGTAGGTTAGGTTTTATTTCAAAATCAACATATTGAGACATTTCTGCGCCTAATTCTACTTGTTTAACATTTAATTCTTCTTTTACTATATCTGCATAATATTTAGGAAGTGTATCAACAGAAATAAGCATTTCTGAAAGTGGTTGTCTATTTTTTATATTGCTTAAATTTCTTGCACTTCTTCCAAGTTTTACAATTTTATATGCTAAGTCCATTTGTTCTTCAAGTTTACCATCAATTAAACCTTCATCAACTTCTGGCCATGTACATAAATGAACACTTTCTGGTGCATTTTTGTCTAAATTAACAACTAAATTTTGATATATTTCTTCTGTCATAAATGGTACAAATGGTGCTGCAACTTTAGAAAGAGTTACTAGTACTGTATAAAGTGTTACATATGCTCCAATTTTATCGTCTGTTAAATTTTCACTCCAAAATCTTTCTCTATTTCTTCTTACATACCAATTTGAAAGTTCATCTGTAAAGCTTTCTATTTTTAATGCTGCATTTGTAATGTCATAACTATCTAATTTATTATCTACTTCTTTTACTAATGTATTTAGTTTAGAAATAATCCATTTATCCATTACATTTGATATTTTAAAATCTTTATATTGTAATGGATTAAATTTATCAATTTCTGCATATAAAACATAGAATGAATATACATTCCAAAGTGTACTTAAAAATCCTCTTTGACTTTCTTTAACATTATCAATTGAAAGTCTAGATGATAGCCATGGTGCACATCCTGTATAAAAATACCATCTTGTTGCATCTGCTCCAACAGAATCTAATAGAACAAGTGGGTCTACACCGTTTTTCTTAGACTTAGACATTTTTTGTCCTTTTCCATCTAATACATGTCCAAGTACTATACAATTTTCAAATGGCGTTCTTCCAAATAATGCTGTACCTAATGCTGTTAGTGTATAGAACCATCCTCTAGTTTGATCAATTGCTTCTGATATGTATTGTGCAGGGAAGTTATTTTTAAACATTTCTTCATTTTCAAATGGATAATGCCATTGTGCAAAAGGCATTGAGCCTGAGTCAAACCAGCAATCTATAACTTCTTTTGCTCTTTTCATTTTTTTACCACATTTAGGGCATTTTAAATAAACATTGTCTATATATGGTTTGTGAAGTTCTATATCATCTGGTACATCTATTCCTTTTTCTTTTAATTCTTCAATTGACCCTATACATTCTCTGTGCCCACAATTTTCATCTTCACATGTCCAAATTGGAAGTGGTGTTCCCCAATATCTATCTCTAGAAATTCCCCAATCTATAACATTTTCTAGGAATTTTCCAAATCTTCCTGTTTTTATTGTTTCTGGATACCAGTTAACTTTGTTATTATTTTCAACTAATTCATCTCTTAGTTTACTCATTGCAACAAACCAACTTTCTTTTGGATAATACAATAGTGGTGTATCACATCTCCAGCAATGAGGATATGAGTGTAAATGTTTTTCTTTACTAAATAGTTTATTTTCATTTGCAAGCCATCTACATATATCTTCGTTACAATCTCTTACAAATTTTCCTGCCCATGGTTCCACTTCTGGAACAAATTTACCAGTTTTATCTACTAAATTCACAAATGCTATTCCATTTTTTTTAGCAACTAAACTATCATCTTCACCATATGCTGGTGCTATGTGAACTATTCCTGTACCATCTGTAAGAGTTACATAGTCTCCATGTATAACTTCAAATGCTTTTCCTTCTATTTTTGCAAATGGCATTAATTGTTCATATTTAGTTCCAAGTAAATCTTGACCTTTAAATGTTTTTACTATTTCATATGGTGTTTTACCTAAAACTGATTCTATTAAGTCTTTTGCTAATATATAGTTTTCATATTTCGGTTCTTCTTCTGTTCCGATATTTGCTTTAATTTCAGCATATTCATATGATTTATTTACACATAATGCAAGGTTTGATGGTAATGTCCATGGTGTAGTTGTCCATGCTAAAATATACTTATCTTCTCCAACTATTTTAAATTTAGCAATACATGTTAAATCTTTTACGTCCTTATAGCCTTGTGCTACTTCGTGTGATGAAAGTGCTGTTCCACATCTTGGGCAATATGGCATAACCTTGTGTCCTTCATATAATAAACCTTTTTTCCATAATGTGCTTAATGCCCACCATACAGACTCTATATATTTATTATCATATGTTATGTATGGATTTTTCATATCTACCCAGTAGCCAACTTTATTTGTCATTTCTTCCCATATATGCACATATTGGAATACACTTTCTTTACATTCTTTTACGAATTTTTCAACACCGTATTCTTCTATTTGTTCTTTTCCTGAAATTCCTAATTTCTTTTCTATTTCAAGCTCTACTGGAAGTCCATGTGTGTCCCATCCAGCTTTTCTAATTACTCTATAGCCTTTCATAACTTTATATCTTGGAATTATATCTTTCATAACCCTTGTTATAATATGCCCTGCATGTGGCATTCCATTTGCTGTTGGTGGTCCATCATAAAATGTAAAATATCTTTTTCCTTTATTTAGGTCAAAGTTTTTTGAATTACATTTTTTCTTTCCAAGTTTTTGCAACTTCTCGTTCCATTCCAACAAATCCGTCTTGTTTTAATTCAACTTTTTTGTACATTAAAATTCCTCCTTTTATTATTTTAAGAACTTAAAATTTATTATAATAATGTTTTTAAGTTCTAATTTTATCATCAAAAAAAGCTATTTAGTCCTATCTTTTAGGACGAAATAGCTTTCAAATTCCGGTACCACCTATTTTAATATAAAAATTAATTTTATATTCTCTTATTTTTATCTTTAACGCAGATTTACGTCTAACTTATTTGCCTTTATTTAGCTTTCAGTTTAGCAATAACATAGGTGATAATAAATAATTTTTCCTTGCCAAAATTTCAGCTTTATTTGGCTCTCTGTAAAGTAATTTTATTATTTACCGTGTCCTTGTTTTTATTTTTTAAAATTTTTATTTTTTATATTATACCACCTTTTTTTATTTTTTCAAGGTTTTGCTTGTATTTTTTTGAAATTTACTTAAGTTCAGGTCTTTGATTTGTTTCATCCCATTTCCAGTAACTTGTAAAATCAAATCCAGTATAAGATTCTTGTTTCTTAGCATTTTCGTCTGATAATTTATATGCTGATACATCTTCTGTTTTATTTCCATTCATTTTTGCAATATCTTGATTATTTAATTTACAATTAAAATATGATGAATCTAATGTTAATCCATTGCTGTATCCAGCAAATGCACCAAAATATGCATTATTTTGGTCATTTACTATATTTCCATGGAAATAACATTGTTTTATAGATGAACCTCCAGAGCCAAAGAAACCACCGACATCATTAGAATTTCCATTACATGTAATATCTCCTATATGGTAACAATATTGAACTGGGGAATTTCCACTAGAGTTTCCTATTAGTCCTCCTAAAAGTACTGCATTATTTGCTTCTATATTTCCTATATGTTTAGAATTTGAAATAGTGTCTCCGCTTTGCATGTTTCCTATTAGACCTCCTACACTACTTATTAAACTATTTGAACCCGTTACTGCAGTATTAGTTGTCAACTTAATATTTTTCTTTGAAGTTAGAGTAGTTATTAAATTTGATTTTGAGTTTGAGTTCATATATAAATTTCCTACAATTCCACCTATATTACTTACCTTATTATAGTCTTTAACTGTAATGTTTGCATCATTTGTACTAGCTACCAAAAGACCAGAATGATTATCTGATTTTCCTATAATGCCTCCTATGTCATATGAATAAACATCTCCTATAATATTAATATTTCCTGAATTTGTTGATGTTGTAATTCCGCCACTATTTTTCAATTCTCCTATCACTCCACCAACTGAATATATATTATAATTTTTACCACTTGTTGAATTTACTGTTATTTCTGCTTCATTAACATGATTATTAAGGCTTGAACTTATTTCAATTCCTCCTATACATCCTCCAACGATACTAACATTTCCACTTGCAGAATTAATGTTTATTGTAGCAGATTTTTTATTTGTACATTGATTTATACTTCCACCTGTTAAATTTGATGCTTGTCCAATAATTCCACCAATATAATTAGATGAACAATTTATTGTAATTTTTCCTTCATTATTATTTGCATTACAACTTAGTTTAGCATAATTTACATCACCTATTATTCCTCCTATATTTGTTGAGAAACTGCTTCCTTCACTTGTCATTAATTCTCCAGAATTTGTGCATGCATTTAACGAAATTTCTCCCGTTGAATTTGCACTTCCATATCCTAAAATTCCCCCCATAAGACTTGTTCCTACAATTTTTCCTTTATTTACATTACTTGTTATAAATGCAGTTCCTTGAGAAGATAAATATCCAATTATTCCACCTAAGTTTTGCTTTCCACTTATTATTCCGTAATTTTCATTTCCACTTATACTTAATCCACAGTTAACATATCCCATAATTCCTCCAACATTTTGGTTTGTTGATGAAATATTACCTGTGTTTTTACATTTCATTATTGAAACTGTTTTGCTTGTGTAAACATACCCTACAATTCCAGCAGCTGATGAACTTGTTACTATATTTCCTTTATTAATACATGATTGACAAGCAACATTTGATGATAGACTACCTATAATTCCTCCAATCTCACTTGAACCGTTTGTAAAGTTTATATTATTTATACAGTTGCTTACTAGTCCTTGTGCATCGCTTTCAACTGTTCCAACTATTCCTCCTGTATATCCACTTACATTTTTGCAATCAGCTTCTCCAAATGTTTTGCAATTTGTAACTGCTCCTGTTTTTAATTTTCCAAATGCACCACCAATATTGGCACTAGTTGATTTTTCTACCCCTACTTTAATATTTACATCTTTAATATCAAGGTTTTTAAGTTCTCCTTGATTTAATTGGCCAAATAACCCATAGTCACCGTCTTTTGTTATGTTTATTGTCATTCCAGAAATTGTTTTATAATTTCCTTCTAATGTAGTTACAAGTTCTGGTATAGGTTCCCAATTTTCACCACTTAATGAAATGTCCTGCATTAAAATATATTTTCCATCTCTTTTGTAGTTATATATTTTATCTTCTTGAGTAACATTTACATCTTCTCCACTGCTTATTTTCTTTAATTGTTCTTTCGTATAGATTGGAATATAATCTGTAGGTGTTGTTTCATATAATTTTCCCACATTTTTATTTTCACTTACAGGCACATTTATTTCTTCTAATTGATCGTCATCGTATGTTTTTGATGGTATTTGTATAATAGTTGGAAATGTATCAGATGTTTTTGTAATATTTGTTGTTTTATGATTTTTATTCATTTTATCTACTATTCCACTTGGAGTTATGTCTTTATTTTTGTCTATTATTTCTTTTATTTCTTTTTTTGCTTTATCTTCATAACTGCCCTCTGTAACACTGCCAACACTTAAATTTAACTCTACTGGTACTTTAATTGTTTGTTTTACTGATGTTATACTTTTGTCAAATACAATATAACATGGCAAATTTCTAGGTTCTGTTGCCCCTTCTCTTTTTCAAAAGTGATTCCTTCACTTTTTCCTTCATTTTCCTTTACTTTATCTACAATATTTTGAGCAGTAATATCACTTGTTTTTCCTCCTGTTGAAAGTTTTTCTGTTACAAGTTCACTTACTGCAAGACTAGTAGTTTCTTTTAGTCTTCCTTTTTCTGTTTCGATTTTTGCATTTGATGCTTTTCCAAGTATCCCATTATCTCCTGTTAGTGTAACAATTGCAACTCCAGCAAGTATTAAAAGTACAATTATTGTAATAATAAGAGCTATTAATGTTATACCGCTTTCATGTTTTGAATTTAATTTTTTCTTCATGTTTTTTCCCCTTCCTTTTCTTTAGAATTTAATTATATTTACAGAAAAATTATACTAAAGCACTTAAAAAAAAAATCAATATATTTTAATACTTTTATTATATTTTTTTTCATATGTAAATACTATTTAAAAAGGTGATTTATATGAATCAAATTTTAATTACAAACCCTTCTAAAACCGACAAAAAAAAAGATTAATTGTTCAATTATTAATTTCAATAATAGCAATTACAGTTATTATCTTTTTTATATGTAAATTATAGAAATAAACTTAATAAACAAGAAAATTTTTCAAAAATTTTATCTAAAAATTATAAATTGTCTAAATTGTACTCTTCTAGTAATGTGAAAAATTCACAAACTAATGACACTGATATTTTAGGAACTATTAGTATTCCTAGTTTAAATATTTCCTATACCTTTTTTTTCGGAATTTCTGATGATTTATTAAAAATATCTCCTTGCAGGCTTTCTGGTCAAATGCCAGATTCCAAAAGTAATTTATGCATAGCTGGCCATAATTACAATGACGATAGATTTTTTGGTAAAATTTTTCTTTTAAGAAACAATGATAAAATAATTATTAAAGATAACTCCAATAATCAATTTACTTATTATGTGTATGATAAGTATGAGGTAAAAGAAGATGACCTTTCTCCCATTTCTGATAATAAATTATTTTGTGAGTTAACTCTTATTACTTGTAATAATTTTAATAATAATAGATTAATAATAAAAGCAAAAACTGGAAGCCTACAATAGACTTCCAGTTTTAATATTTTATTTTAATTAAACATTTTTATAATCACTAATTTTTTTATAAGCATATACAGCTGATATTGCAAATATTACTATAAGCACTGCTGTTGGTATTGAATCCTCTATACCTGTTTTTGGTAAATTTGTGTTTGTATTATTGTATGTGCTTGAGTTTTTATTTGCATTGGCATTATTTGTGTTTGTGTTGTTTGTATTTGTGTTACTTTTATTTGAGTTTGTATTTGTGTTATTTTTATTTGTATTTGTGTTGTTAGCCGTGTTTGATGAGTTTGAAGTATTTGATGTGTTTGATGATGTGTTATCATCTAAATCAAAATCTAATTCATCTGCAGCAAATACACCTGTTGTTCCTATTAAAACTACACTTAATAAAATTACTAAAAATCCTTTAATTAAACTTACTTTTTTCATATTTATTTCTCCTTACTAATTTAATCTATTTCTATTATTATTTTACAACCACTATTTATTATACACTAACTTTTTAAATTTTTCAAGTGGTTTATAAGAAACAATTAAATTTTTCTTTTTGCTTATACATATATTTTAAACTTTTATATTTTATTAGTCAATATTTTTAAATAAATATTTTTATTACTTTTATGTTACAAAAATATTACAGCTTTGTGACGTTTTTTTATGTTTTCTTGTATATCAACATTTTACATACTATACATTAAATTTAAATAATACAATATCTCCATCTTGCATTATATATTCTTTTCCTTCTTGACGAACTAGTCCTTTTTCCCTTGCTGCGACCATTGAGCCTTCTTTCATTAAATCTTCAAAAGATACTACTTCTGCCTTTATAAATCCTCTTTCTATGTCTGAATGGATCTTTCCAGCAGCTTGTGGTGCTTTTGTTCCTTTTTTTATTGTCCATGCTCTTACTTCTGGTTCTCCTGCTGTTAAAAATGACATTAATCCTAATAAATCATAGCTTTTTTTAATAACTTTGTCTAATCCTGATTCTTCAAGTCCCAAAGCTTCTAGCATTTCTTTTTTATCGTTATCATCTAAGCCAGATAATTCTTCTTCTATTTTTACACATAATGGAATTACTTCTGCATTTTCTTTTAATGCATATTCTTTTACTTTTTTAACATTTTCATCATTTTCAGGATCTTCTATTTGTTCTTCAGAAACATTTGCAATATATAATATTGGTTTTGTTGTTAATAAAAACATGTCTTTTACTAGTTCTTGTTCTTCTTTTGTATAATCAATTGCTCTTGCAGATATTCCATTTTCTAAACTTGTTTTTATTTTTTCAAGTAAATCAATTTCTTCTTGGTATTTTTTATCTGCTTTTAAGTTTTTCCTTGCTTTATCTAGTCTTTTATTTACTGTTTCTATATCTGCAAATATTAATTCTAAATTTATTGTTTCTATGTCTCTTACTGGGTCAACACTTCCATCAACATGTACTACATTACTATCTTCAAAACATCTTACAACTTCAACTATAGCATCTGTTTCTCGTATATGTGATAAAAACTTATTTCCAAGTCCTTCTCCTTTACTTGCTCCTTTAACAAGTCCAGCTATATCAACAAATTCTACAACTGCATGTGTTGTTTTTTGTGGATTGTACATTTTAGTCAATGCATCTAGCCTTTCATCTGGCACTGGAACAACTCCAACATTTGGCTCTATTGTACAAAATGGATAATTTGCACATTCTGCTCCTGCTTTTGTAATACTATTAAACATTGTGCTTTTTCCAACATTTGGAAGTCCTACAATTCCTAATTTCATTTAACTTTTTCCTCCTTAAAATTATTCACCTATACTTTTTTTATCTTTTATTTCGCCTAGTACTTTTTCTATAAATTCATCTATACTTATTGTTCCTAAATCAGCCTTACTTCTTGAACGTACTGTAACTTTATTTTCTTCTTTTTCTTTGTCTCCAACAACTAGCATATATGGAATTTTTTCCATTTGAGCCTCACGTATTTTGTAACCTATTTTTTCATTTCTACTGTCATATGCAACTCTAATTCCTGTTTTTTGTACTTTTTCCAACAATTCTTCACAATAATCATTTTGTTTTTCACTTATTGGCAATATTTTTACTTGTATTGGAACTAGCCATAAAGGTAAATTTCCTTTTGTTTCTTCTAATAAGAATGAAATAAATCTATCAGAAGATCCTAGTATTGCTCTATGAATTACAACTGGTCTATGTTTTTGTCCATCTTCTCCAATGTATGTTAAATCAAATCTTTCTGGAAGCGCAAAGTCTAATTGGCATGTTGGTATTGTTACATCATGTCCTAATGCTGATTTTATTTGAATATCAATTTTAGGTCCATAAAATGCTGCTTCTCCTTCTGCTTCATAAAAGTCTATGTCCAATTCTTTTAGAATTTTTCTTAATTGATTTTCTGCTGTTTCCCACATTTCGTCATTGTCTATATACTTTTCTTTGTTCTTATCTCTTAATGATAATCTAAATGCAAATTTGTCTCTAGAAAATCCAAAATCATTCATATATACTTCAAATATTAATTTTAAAACTTTTCCAACTTCATCTTTTATTTGATCAGGTCTTACAAATAAATGTGCATCGTTTTGACACATTTGGCGAACTCTTTCTAATCCACATACAGCTCCTGAATTTTCGTACCTAAAGTCATGTGCTAATTCTCCTATTTTTATTGGTAAATCTTTATAAGAATGCATTGAATTTTTGTATATTAACATATGGTGTGGACAGTTCATTGGTCTTAATACTAATTCTTCATTGTCCATTTTCATAACTGGGAACATATCTTCTTTATAATGATCCCAATGTCCACTTGTCTTATATAATTCAACATTTGCAAGAGATGGAGTATAAACATGACTATAACCAAGTCTTAACTCTTTGTCTTGAATATATCTTTCAAGCTCTCTTCTAATTGTAGCACCATTTGGCAAATACATAGGAAGACCTGATCCAACTAGCGGATGTGTCATAAATAATTCCATTTCTTTTCCTATTTTTCTATGATCTCTTTGTTTAGCATCTTCTAGGAATTGTAAATATTCTTCTAATTGACTTGCTTTTGGGTAAGAAATAGCATAAATTCTTTGTAACATTTTGTTATGTTCATCACCTCTCCAATATGCTCCTGAAGATGATAATATTTTTATTGCTTTAACTTTTCCTGTACTTACTAAATGTGGTCCTGCACAAAGGTCTGTAAAATCACCTTGTTTATAGAAATCAATTTCTTCCCCTTCTGGTAAATCATTAATTAATTCTTGTTTATATGGTTGTCCTTCCATTAATTTTAAAGCTTCATCTTTTGGTAAAACAAATCTTTCTATTGGTAAATTTTCTTTTATAATTTTTTTCATTTCGGCTTCTATTTTTTCTTTGTCCTCATCTGTAAAAGGCTTTTCTACATCAAAATCATAGTAAAAACCATTATCTATTGAAGGTCCAATTGCAAACTTAACACCTGGAAACAATCTTTTTACAGCTTGTGCCATAATATGAGATGTTGTATGCCAATAAGCCTTTTTTCCATCTAAACTAGAATCAAAAGTATGAATTGTCAAATTACAATCTTTTGTAATTTCATATCTTAAATCTTTTACCTCTCCATCAATTTCACCACAAGTTGCAACCCTTGCTAAACCTTCACTAATTTGTTTTGCAACATCTAATATAGTACTATTTTCTTTAACCTCTATACTAGATCCATCTTTTAATGTTACTTTAATCATAATAAAACCCCTTAAAAATTGCCATCGGTTCCGGGTTTATTTGGCAATAAATTGCCAAAGTACACGGTTTAATATTTTCGATGTTTAATCTAAAAAGCACCCTTATGGATACTTTTTATCCATAGGAGTGCTTTTATAACACGGTTCCATCCTATTTTTTTCTTAATTTAAGATTGTAACGAATCTTACTCGTCTAGCTTGTTCACTAGAAACTTGAAGAGTTAGTTTTCAAATATGTTTGCTTAAATTAGCTTCCAGCCTTGGCTAATTTTCTCTGTAAGTAACCTTTATTTTACTTGTCTCTTACTTGTTTTTATTTATATCTTTATTATTTTAACGCTATTTAGAAAAAAAGTCAATGAAAATTATTTACTTTTTTATTATTGTAATGTATAATGTGTCTTAGTTGCTTCTATAGCTCAGTTGGTAGAGTGCAGCCTTGGTAAGGCTGAGGTCACGGGTTCAATTCCCGTTGGAAGCTCCATATATTATAAAAACTCCTCTGGCCAAACCAGAGGAGTTTTTTAGTTAAATAAATTTTTTATTGCTTTTTTTCTTATTCTTTGTATTGCGTTGTCAACAGATTTTACTGGTGCATCCAGCTTTGCTGCAATGTCAACATAGCTTTCGCCTTTTATATATCTATTTAGCACTTGTTTTTCAAAACCACTTAATGTTTTGTCTATTGTGCTTTCTATTTGTTCATAATACTCTTTTTTCATTAATGTATCTAATGGGTCTTCTATTGTTTTGCTATCAAATGTATTTATTAATTCTTCGTCATTGTCTTCATTGTCATATGCCGAATTATTTAAAGATAAGTATGAATTTAATGGCATATGCTTTTGTCTATTTGATGTTTTTATCGCTGTTATTAATTGTCTTTCTATACAAATATTTGCAAATGTTTTGAATGAATTTTGCTTTTGAGCATCAAAACATTTTATTGCTTTAAATAAGCCTATCATTCCTTCTTGAACTGTGTCTTCTCGTTCTGCTCCTACTATGTAATATTTTCCTACTTTAATATTTACAAGTTCTTTATATCTTTCTAATAAATATGAAAGAGCTTGATTGTCTCCTTGTTTTATTAGTTTTATTACATCTTCATCACTTAAGTTATTATATTTATTTGTAGAAAAATATACATTTTGCTCTTGCATTAGTCAAAATACCTCCAAATGTGCTTTTTTTGTATTATATATTTCAAATTTAGCTAAAGTCAAGTGTTTTTTAAATTTTATTATTAATTATACAATTTTTTATATATTTCATAATCTCTTAGAATCTTTCTTACATAATTATTTGTTTCTTTATAAGGTATATTTTCTATATTAGAACCATCTGCCATTAATGTTCCATTTTCTACCCATGTATCAACATTTCCGCTTCCTGCATTATATGCTGTTAATGCAAGTTCAATATTACTATATTTAGCAAGTAAATTAGATATATATTTTGTTCCTAAATTTATATTAAACTCTGGCTCTAATAATTTTTTGGAAATTTCTTCTTTATTAACTTCTATATCTAATTTTTTAGCTATATCTTCTGCAGTTTGTGGCATAAGCTGCATTAACCCCTTTGCCTCTTTGTTTGATACAGCCTGCTGATTAAAATTGCTTTCTGCTTTTATTATTGCATAAATTAAATTTTTGTCTACTTCATATTTTGTAGAATAATTCTCAACAAAATTTTCATATTTTATTGGATATATAATCTTTAGTATTTTATTTTGGATGTTTATTGGTCCAAAAAGCAAAAATACTATTAGTAACAAAATCACTATAATTATTACTCTTCTACTTAATAATTTTGTCAAAACAATTGTCTCCTTCTTTATATTCTATAGTTTATAATATATATTTTTCCATTCTCCCCATCCTAAAAATTCTAATAAAAGTTTATTAACTTTTAAAGAATTTGGACGGTCCCCACAAGCCATTACAAAATATATATTATAAACTTTATACTAACTATTTACAATCATACCAATTATTTGCTTCAGAAACCTCCACGATTAATGGCACTTTAAGCTTTACTGCTGTTTCCATTTTTTCTTTTATTATTTGCTTAATTTGCTCAGTTTCAGAAATATCTGCTTCTATCATCATTTCGTCATGTACTTGTAAAACTATTTTTGACTTTAAGTTTCTTTTTTTCAATTCTTTGTATACATTTATCATTGCAATTTTCATTATGTCTGCTGCTGTACCTTGTATTGGTGTATTCATTGCGACCCTGTTTCCAAATTGACGTACCATATAGTTTTTAGAATTTAGTTCTGGTATATATCTTCTTCTATGGAATAAGGTTTCTACATAGCCTTGTTCTTTTGCTTTTTCTATAATATTTTCCATAAATTTCTTTATTCCGGAATATTCTTCTAAGTATTCATCTATATATTGTTTTGCTTTTTTTCTTGATATTCCTAGTTGTTCACCAAGTCCAAAATCACTTATTCCATACACTATTCCAAAATTTACAGCTTTTGCATTGCTTCTTTGTTCTTTTGTAACTTCATCTATTGGTGTTTTAAACACTTTTGATGCTGCTTGTTTGTGTATGTCTTCATCATTTATAAATGCATTTACCATATGATTGTCGTCCGAAAAATGTGCTAATACTCTTAATTCTATTTGTGAATAATCTGCATCTATATAAATTTTGCCTTGTTCTGGTTTAAATACTTTTCTTACTCTTTTTCCAAGTTCAAATCTTGTTGGAATATTTTGAAGGTTTGGTTCTGTTGAGCTTATTCTTCCTGTTGCTGTTATTGTTTGATGAAAAAATGAGTGTATTCTTTTGGTTTTTGGGTTTATATATGGTTTTAAACCTTCTACATATGTTGAATTTAATTTCATCAATTGTCTATAGTCTAATATTTTGTTTATAATTGGATCTTCTCTTTTTAATTTTTCTAGTACATCAACATCTGTTGAATAGCCACTTTTAGTTTTCTTAATAACTGGCAATTGCATTTTTTCAAATAGTACTTCTCCTAATTGTTTTGTCGAATTTATATTAAATTCAACACCTGCCAATTCATATATGTCTTTTGTTAATTTTTCTATGTTTTGTTTTAGTTCATTTCCAAATTCATTTAATTCCTTTTCATCTACATACATTCCATTCCATTGCATGTCTGATAATACCTCTACAGTTGGCATATCTATATTGTAAAAAAGTTCTTCTGCATTAGATTCTTTTAGCTTATTTAAGGTTATATCTTTAATTTTTGCAATTGAATATGCAAAAACTCCAATTTCATATTTTTCAGAATCTACATTTTTTGTTGTATCTTCAAATAAATTAATTTGCTCATCTTTTTGATTAGCACCTTGTTTTGATAAATAATCGTCTATATCTAAACTTAAAAAATCGTTTGCAAGTTTTTTTATATTTATTTTGTTATCTGTTGGATTTAATATATAACTTGCAACTTGAATATCATAATTTATATTTTGTATATTTATTCCTACTTGTTTTAATAAAATATATTGTTTTGTTAGATTTATTCCTATTTTCTTTATATTTTTATTTTCAAATATTTCTTTTAATTTTAATATTTCATCTTCATTTTCTAATTTTACAAAATAAGATATTTCATTACTATAAATTCCTATACTTGTTATTTTTTCTTTTATTATTTTTTCATTATTTTCGTCTTTTTTTGTTCCTAATGTAAATATTAATTCATCATTACCATTTAGTAATTGTATTACTTTTTCTATTGTTATTTCTTCTATTTTAATTTGTATTTCTTTTTCTTTTTGCTTGACTTTCATGATTTAACCCAAATCTTTCTATATATCTACTAAAGTTAAGTTCTTTAAATATTTCATATACTTTTTGACTGTCCCATTCTTCTACTTTGAAATTTTCTAATGTGTCTTCTATTGGTACTTCTAAATTTATTGTTCCTAAAAATCTTGACATTTCTGCTAAATCTTTATTTTCTACAATTTTTTCTTTTTGTTTTCCTTTTAAATCGTCTTCTCCTTCTTCTATTGACTTATATAAATTTTCTATTGTTCCATATTTTTGTATTAGGCTAAGTGCTGTCTTTTCACCAATTCCTGGGACTCCTGGAATATTGTCAGAAGTATCTCCTTGCAATCCTTTAACCTCTATTAGTTGTTTTGGCTCAATTCCATAAGTTTGTTTTATTTTTTCTCTGTTATACTCTTCTGTTTCTGTTTTTCCTGCTTTTGTTCTTGGAATTCTTATTGTTACTTTATCTGTTGCAAGCTGGAATGTGTCTCTATCTCCTGATAAAATTGTAACTTCCAAGCCCTGTTTTTCTCCATACCTAGATAATGTTCCAAGTACATCATCTGCTTCATAGCCTTCTTTTTCTACTATATCTATATTCATAGCTTTTAATATTTCTTTTATTATTGGCATTTGCTGTGCAAGTTCTTCTGGCATTCCATGTCTATTTGCTTTATAGCCCTCATACATTTTGTGTCTTGCAGTTGGTGCTTTTAAATCAAATGCAACTACAATATATTCTGGTTTTAGGTCTTCTAGTAGTTTAAACAATATTGCTAAAAAGCCATATACAGCATTTGTATATGTTCCATCTTTTGTTGTTAGCATTTTACTTCCCATTATTCCATAAAATGCTCTATTCATTATACTGTTTCCATCAATTAAAACTAATTTTTCCAAATTTTTTCCTCCCACAATTTAAATATTTTTTGTATAACATTTAATTTTTCTTTTTTGTGTTTGTTTTTCTATTGCAAGTGCTAATCCCAATGTTGCTGCAATCATTATAATTACAAATGGTGTTCCATTTGTATAGCCTTCTCCATTTAGCAAAAATACACTATTTGCAAACTCAGAAATTATACCAACTAATGCCATTACCTTTAGTGTGTTTGGTTTTTGCCACATAATTACAGGAAATACCCACATTAAATACCATGGTTGAAACTGAGTTATTAATCCAAACAAAAACACAAGTAAAAATATATTATAATTTTGCATTAATTGCCTAAATTTAATTTTATTTTTATATAACAAAATTAAACATGAAAATGCATATATTATAATAAATATTGCAAGTAACATTTGGCTTAGCTTTTCAACTGAAATATTGGCAAAATATTCTGAAATTGGTATATATATACTTTTTGCAACTTTATTTTGTTGTGTTACCATACCACTTAATATACTTAAATCTTTTGCATAAAGTAAATATGGTATTAATAATGTTATTATAAATATTACTCCATATTTTAAGCAACTTATAAATCTTTTTAAAGGTTTTTGGTTTCTTACATGATATATTATAATAAATGGTAAAAGTAAGATTGAAAAATATTTTATTCCTGTAGCAAAGCCTAAAAATACTACGCTTAATACTATATTTTTCTTTTTTAACAACATATACAATGATAATAAAGTAAATAATATTAAACATATCATTGTGAACACTTACTATTCCTTCTATTAAAATAAATGGATTTAAGCCATATATTAAAGTAAAAATTTTTTTACCTGTTATTTTATATATCAAATAACAATTTAATATATGAATTATTAAATTTATAATTTTAAAGACTAACAATCCTATATCTATATTTCCAAATGATAATAAGGCAATTCCCTTACAAACTAACTGCCATATTGGACCATATACTACTGTTGTGTCTGCCCAATCATTTAGATTTCCTTGCATTAATACCGTATCTTTTTCTAATTTTTCGTTTTGATTGTTTTCTACATATTCTTTTATTGTTGAATAATATGGATTTTGGTTATATTCTTGGTCTATTCTTCCAACTCCTAAGTAATAAAATACATCTGAACACATAAATGGTATTGTAAATACATAAATTGTTCCAATTAATGCAATATATATTAATATATTTTTAATATTTTTAAATATTTTGTTTCTATTTTTTATTATCAATATATAAAATATTGTAATTAATGCAAGTATTATTATATACCAAAGTGTTTGCATTTCTCTATTTGAATTGTCTAACATAAATTTAAACCAATTATCAAATTTATATACTGTTCCAAATTTGGCAAAATACCTTAATGATGGTATTATAAACAATATTGATGATATAATAAACAATAATTTTAATATATTTTCTTTTTTTATTTTCATCTTTATTTTCCTTTGCATGAAGTTTTTTATTACTATATCATATTATTTACAATATTTCTATAAATTTAATATTTTTTTAATATATAATTTAAAATGTATTTTTTTAGCTTATAACTAACAAAAAGGAGAATTTTACTAAATTCCCCTTTTTTGTTTAGTGATTAATTATTCACTTAAATTTCTTGCTAATTGTACTCCTGAGGCTGACGCCATCATAAGTCCTCTGGTTAATCCGCAGCCATCTCCTATTGCATATAAGCCTTTTACCGAAGTTTCAAATGTTTTGCTTAAAGACACTTTATTGCTATAAAACTTTATTTCAGGTCCATAAAGCAAGTTAGCTGGGTTTGCAAATCCTGGTGCAACTTTGTCCATTTGTTTTATAAACTCTAAAATATCTGTCAAAACCCTATATGGCATTGCAAGGCCTATGTCTCCTGCAGTAGCTGATGTTAGTGTTGGGTTTACCTGATTGTTTTCCAGTTCTTCGCTCCATGTGCGTTTTCCTTGCCAAATATCTCCTAACCTTTGTACTAAAACATTGCCTCCTGCTAAGGTATTCATGTTTTTTGCAATCTTTCTTGAATATTCCATTGGATTATCAACATTTTTAAGGTTTAAAGAAACAAGAAGCGCCAAGTTTGTGTTACTGCTTTTTATGTCTTTACATGAATGTCCATTTACGAGAGTAAGTCCTTCGTCATAGACTTCTGTAGTAACAAAGCCGCTTGGATTTTGGCAAAATGTACGTACTTTGTCATTAAATGGGTTTGGCTTTCCTATAAATTTTCCCTCATAAAGGTATTTATTTATTTCTTCCATTACCTCATCTAAAAGCTCATACCTTATGCCGATATCAATTGTTCCTGGCTTTGTTTTGATTTTGTGCTTATCACACATTTTTAAAAGCCATTTTGCCCCGACTCTTCCAACTGCCATAATTACAGTTTGGCTGTATGCTTCTTCTTGTTTTTGGTTTGATTCATACCTAACCCCTTGTACAGAGTTGTTTTCGACTAAAATGTCCGTAACTTCTGTGTTAAAAAGCATTTTAACTCCTGCTTCTTCTAGAGTTTCTTCGATTTTTTTGTACAGGTCATGTGCCTTGTCTGTTCCTAAATGTCTTATAGGAATGTTTATAAGGTCTAAGCCTGCACTTTCAGCCGATTTTCGAATATTAGATATTTTCCCTGGGTGAGTAATTCCTTCAAGCTCTTTTGTTGCCCCAAAGTCAAGATAAATTTTATCTGTATAATCTATCAAGCTTTTGGTTTCTTCCACACCAACATATTTGTGGAGATTTCCACCAACATAAAAGTCATCATCATATTTGTTATACAATGAAAGCTTTCCATCAGAAAATGCTCCTGCTCCTGAAAAACCGCATGTTATGTTACAAAATGGTTTGCATTTTACACATTCTTTTAGTGTACTTTCAGGACATTTCCGTTCTTCTACCCGTTTTCCCTGTTCAATAAGAAGAATTCTTTTTTCTGGATTTTTTTTAAGCATTTCATATGCAAAAAATGCTCCAGCAGGTCCTCCTCCGACTACAATAAAATCATAATTTTCATGTCTCATGTCATATTCCTCCTTTTAATTATGATTTGTTCAATTAGCTTTTTATAACATACAAATAAATATGTTAAATATAAGTAAGTTACATAAATACTATACAATACATTTTTTTTATAATATGTCAACTATTTTTTTATAACTTCTTCTACTTCTTTAGCTATTTGCTCTGGTGTTAACTTATTTTCTTGTAATAATTCATTTACATTGTATTTGTCATAAAATGCTTTTTTTATTCCATAATTTTTTACTTTTATATTTGTGTCGCTATAGAATCTTGCTATTTTTTCACCAAATCCTCCATCTAATATTCCATCTTCTAATGTAATTACTATTTCATGATTTTGTTTTAAATTTTCTAGCAATTCTTCATCTAATTTTGTTATAAATCTTGGATTAATTAATGTTGGATTTATATTTAATTTTTCTTTTAAATCTTGTGCTACTTTCTCACCTAATTGGTAAAAATCACCCAATGCTAATATTGCAACCTTGTTTCCTTTTTGTTCTACTTTATATTTATTTATATTGCTATAATCTTTGTCTGGTATCCTTTTGTCTGATATAACTCCATTGCAAGGTATACGAATTGCCACAGGGTATTTTGTTTGTTCTATTGACCAGTCAAGCATTGCAAAATATTCTTCTTTTGAAGTTGGTGCTAAATATACCATGTTAGGAATATTTGAAATCATTGATATATCATATAAACCTAAATGTGTTATATCATTCATTCCATATACTGATGCACCATTTACTAAAATTGTAGCTGGATTATTGTTTATACATAAATCTTGTGATAATTGGTCATAAGTTCTTTGCATAAAGCTTGAATATGTTGCAAATATTTGAAGAGCATATTAAAAATGATAACCCTGATATTTTTCATGGTCAACATTGTTGGATTTCTACAGCACTTCTTACAGACTATAATATTCCTGTAGTATGCACTATTCATGGTACAGACCTTATGGGATATGAGAAAGCAAAAGAAATTTTAGCCAATGTTAATTCAAGTAAAGAAGATAAAGAAAAATGCAAATTTTATATTTAATCAGCTGAAAAAGCAGCAAAAAATTCAAAAAGAATTTTCGTTATTTCTAAACAACAAGAAGAAAAATTTAAAATTCTTTTCCCTTTTGCAGCAAATAAGGTAACTCTTGTTCGCAATGGTTGTGATACAACTATATTTTACAAAGATACTATTGATTCTAAAAAAGTTTTAAGCATGCTTCCTTCAAACATTTCTTCATGTGGAATACCGCTTAATTACGATAAGCTTGCAATTTTTGTAGGGAAATTTGCACAATTTAAAAGAATCGACTTAGTATTAGATGCTGCAAAAATTTATGAGGAAAAAATGAAAAAACTTGGAATTAATGTTCTTACACTAATTGTAGGCGCTGGAGCTTTAGATGCCGAATTAAAATCACATCAAAAAGAGCTTGGTCTTACAAATACACATTTTGTTGGAAGACAAGGTTCTGATGTTGTACGTGCACTCCAAAATATTTCTGACGTATTTCTTGCTCCTTCAGATAATGAACCTGATGGTCTTGTTTACAAAGAATGTATGCTTTGTAACAACATTCCCGTTGGAACAATTGGTGGAGGTGTTCCAGACACACTTAATCCAACTGATGAAAAGCTAACTGCAGTTCCAGGTACTCAAATTTTTCCTACATCATATGGAGTTCTTATTCCTATGAATGATAGCAGCTCTTGCAGATGCTGCAATGTATGTTATGAATAATCCTAATAAGTTTGATAAAGATAAGATTATATCTTATGCTAAAGAAAACTATGATTAAAGGAAAATAAGCAAAAACGTAATTATTCCAATTTTTGAAGAAGTAATTAAAGAAGGAATTTAAACCCAAAAACATTAATAATAATTTATTAGTAAAAGCAGCCTATATAAGGCTGCTTTTTAATTTACTAAACTAATGCTGATGAAATATGAAATACATTAATATTCCCATCTAATAATTTTTGAGCTTCTTTTAATATTTTATGATCATCATCTAATAATATAAAATAATTATATTCATTTTCCATATCTTTTATTTTTTGAGCTTTTATTATATTTCTGTTTTCTTTTGAATATTCATTTAGTTCTTTTGTTATAATTATCCAATTGGCTTCTTCAATAAAAGGAATATATTTCTTTAACCATTTTTTCTTTTCCTTTGTTATTTTTACTGTTCTTGACAATGATGAAGTATATACAAATCTAGATTTGGAATATGATTTACTTTTTCTAGAATGTCTATTATATATTGAGCTGGCTCTGCTTGGCTATATTCCTCTTGCATTTTTTCATTTACCATATTTTCTGGATAAATATCATATACTGTTATTGTTCCATCCATATCTATAAACATTGCTACTTTTTCGTTTTCTTTACATATTTTTTTCTATTTTTTCTATAAATTTTTTCATTAATTATCTCCTATTTATTAAATTAGCACAAAGGCAAGATGCAAGATGCAAGATGCCTTTTGTGCTATTTGCTTTACGGTAGCTCATTTAGGATAGTACTATAAATCATATTATTCATATCAACAATGCTAATATTATCAGTTTTTATTAATTTTTTATTTACTTCTATTGTTTCAAAAAAATTAATAAAAAACTTATTATATTCTTTTACGTATTGTTCATTTACTAATCTTCCTTCTCCACCTCTACGCTTTATAGACGTTTTAGGAGATACCAAAAGTCCCAAAAACAAATCTGGATTTATCTTTTTTAAGCAGGTTCTTTGGAATTCGTTAAATTGTTCAACTGAACATTTTTCTTCTTTTAAAAACTTCCATGCATAAAATTTACTGTCAATAATTCCTCTGTCAATAAGCACAATGTCAACTAAAGAATGTTGTGCTTTCAAAATACCCGCCTGTGTTATAAAATGCATCCATAAATTTGCTTCAAATGTTCCCTTTTTAAATTCATCTGGCAAGCTCTCCGCAGATTCCTTTAAAATCATTGTCTTATAACCTATAGTTTTAAGCATATTTGATACTGATAAAATTGCCGTACTTTTACCCGCTTCAGGTGTCCCTGAAAACTATACCATAAAAGGTTGTTTTAATTGCCGCATAATTATGCCTCCAATTTTTATTATTTTTTGTTGGCTTAAATTATATTATATTTTAATTTTATTTTCAATACTTTTTATTCGTTTATCACTAATCCAAAATCCAATTATCGATTTCATCTATTGGTGTTACCAATTCATTTTTATTATAATCCTCAGTAAATACAATATTCATACCCTCTTTTACATTTGAATTAGGACATAATTTTTTTATCTCTTTAAATGTTTGACCTAACCATCCTGCATTTGTCGCAAAAGGTTTTATTGTTTTTCCTGACAAGTCATTTTGTTTTAAAAATGTTCTAATTACTGGAGCTATTGTATACCACCACACAGGGCTTCCTATTATAATTTCATCATATTTTTTTAAATCCTTATCTATTTTTTCAATTTGAGGTGTTTTGTTTGAGCTCTCATTATTTTGTTCTTTATTTACTACTGTTTGGTAATTTGTAGAATATGGAATTATAGGCTTTATTTCTAAAATATCGCAACCTAACTTTTCTTCAATTCCTTTTTGCTATCATTTTTGTGTGTCCTGTATATGAATAATATACAACTAATTTTTTACTATTTTCCATTTATAATTCTCCTTAAATTTTTCTATAAGTTTTTATTCTGGTAATTTATCATATTCCTCGTCTGTAACTTTTTTGCACCACTCATTTGAGGTATTTTCCCCTGGTACTTAAACAGCAATATGACTAAACCATGATTTGGCAGTTGCTCCATGCCAATGTTTTACATTTGCAGGAATTGTTACAACATCTCCCTGTTTTAATTTTCTAGCTTCTTTTCCTTCTTATTGATACCAACCTTCTCCATCAACACAAATTGTAATTTATAGTTATTAACTATACTTATTTTTCAATTTTCTTATATACTCTATCTTCAACATATATCATCATTTGATTATATCTTACTACATAGAAAAAAACTGCTAATATTCCAGATATAGTTCCTATTAAATAACCTTCTGCATTTTGTAATTTTAATGCAACGATAACTACTAGCCAAGCAATTATACATAGAACAATATCGAATATATGCTCTTTTAACCATTTCTTTTTATGAAACTCTATTTTTTCCTTTATAGTAAATGTACTATTCTCTAATGCAACAATTAAATTTTCTTCTGCTTTTTCTTTATAATCTAAATCATTTATCTTTTCTCCTGAAATTAGTTCATTTATACTAATACTAAATTCTTTACTTAATAATTGCATCATTTCAATATCTGGTAGATAATGCCCGTTTTCCCATCTTGAAGTTGTTTTATTAGTTACACCTAATTTTTCTCCTAGTTCTTCTTGTGTTATATTTTTTTCATTTCTACATTGTGCAATAAATTTTCCTATTTTTACTTGATCCATAATAATTACCTCCTACAATAAGGATAGTATATTTTATAAATTTTGTCTTTACCATAGATGTAGAATACAATATAGGATGTCTGTTAATCATCTTAATTTTATAACTGCAATCTCTGGTCTATTAAATAGCCTTATACTGATTGGATAATTTCCAAGTCCACTTGATACATATAAATAAGAATTATTTATACTATATAATCCTTTAATATAATTTGTTTCTACATTTAATCCTTTTTGTACTATTTCTGGAAACCATATTCCTCTATTTATTATTGCACCTAAAAATGGAAGTCTAACTTGTCCTCCATGTGTATCTCCACATAATGATAAATCAATTCCAAATTGTTCAAATTCTTCAAAGTTTGAAATATGTGCTAATAAAATGTTGTACTCTTCTTTATTAATTTCAAAAGCATTTTTCAAATCAAAAGTTGCTGAATAGTACTGATTTGTTATACCATATAAATTTATTTTTGTATTTTTTATGGCTATTGTTTCTTTTTTATAATCTAGAACATTTACTTCGTTATCTTTTAAATTTTGTATGAATTTTTCATCACAATCATGTTCTCCATTTACAAAATATACTTTATATGATTTTGCTAGTTCTTTGAGTAGCTTTAAAGCTATTTGTTTGCCTTTTTCATCTTTTGCTGTATACATATCTCCTGTTACACAAATAATATCAGGTTTTTCTTTTTCTATTTTTTTAATAAGTTCTTTGTTATTTCTTCCAAATGAACTTCCATGCAAATCTGATATTTGAATTATGGTTACTTCATCTACTATTTTTTCACTTTCTATTATTTCATAATTAGTTTTAATTGTAAATGTATTAAAATACCATATTATCAAACCTGCACATATTATTATTATTAAAATAATAAATTTTTTCTTTTTCATTTTTACCTCATTTACTTAATTCTATATAAAACTCAATAAATTCATTGTCATTTTTAGCATAAATTTTTCCATTATGTAGTTCAATAATTTGCTTTGTAATTGCAAGTCCTAATCCTGCTCCCCCCTGTGCTAGATGTTCTTGATTCATCTGCTCTATAGAATTTATCAAATATTTTTTCCAATTTGTATTCTGAATTTTATCTCCTTTATTTTTAAATACAATTTCTATTTTATCTTCATATTCTTTTATATCTATTTTTATAGTTGTATTTAGATAACTATAATTAATAGCATTCTTTAATAAATTTCCAAATGCTCTTGCTAACTTATCTCCATCTCCCATAAATTGAATAGCTTTCGGCTTATTTAAAATACATTCTAACTTTTTTTCGTTGTAACATTGGATAAGATTCTTCTACAAGCTGTTCTAACAAAAATACCAAATCTATATTTTGTTTAGTAATAGGCATTGATTGTAAATTATATCTTGTAATATCAAAAAATTGATTTGTAAGTTCTTCTAATCTTAAAGATTTTTTTAATGCTATATCCATATATTTCTTTTGCAAATTTTCAGGTATTTCTTTTTCATCAGTAAGCAAAGTTAAATATCCTATAATTGATGTGAGTGGTGTTTTTAAATCATGTGCCATATACGTTATTAAGTCATTCTTTTTTTGCAATGCTTCTTTTGCCTTATTTTGATTTAACACCAAATCAACTCTTATATTGTTCAATTTGCTTTCTAATAGTATTAAATCATTTGATAACTTTACTTCCTTCTCTGGTTCTTTTATTATCTGATCCATAGCTTTTATTATTTCTACCATATTATTACTTGTATTTCTGATAACAAAAAAAGATATAATTGCAAATATTACTAAATATGTAATTCCAAGTAAGATTATCTTATTTGCTACGCACCAATAGTATATATCTCTATTTACACTTGCTAAACTGTCTGCTAGTTCATCATTATACACTCCATCTATTAATACTGAAAATAATATAATCGCACCTAAACTATATAATAATATTTTTATGACAGATTTTCTTGCTATACTATTTTTTAATTTTATAAATTCCTCATTTTTCAATTTTATATCCAACTCCCCATACTGTTTTTATAAATTTAGGATTTTTTGTATTTTCTTTTAACTTTTCTCTTATTCTTCTAATATGCACCATTACCGTATTATTATTTTCTAAATATTTTTCTTTCCATACTTTTTCAAATAGTTCTTCAGAACTTACTACATTTCCTCTTTTTTGTGCTAAATATAATAATATATCAAATTCCATAGGTGTTAATTCAATTTGCGTTTCATATAACCTGCAAATATGCTTATCTTGATCTATTTCTAATCCATTTATATAAATAATATTTTCTTCGCTTTTTTCATTGTATTTTGTATATCTTCTATATGCAGATTTTACTCTTGCAATTAATTCCAATGGGTTAAATGGTTTTGTAATATAGTCATCTGCTCCCAAAGTTAAGCCTTGTATTTTATCTTTATCTTCAATTTTGGCAGTTAGCATTATTACTGGAAAGTTGAGTCCTTTATCTCTTATCATTTTACATATTTTAAATCCATCAACATCTTTTATCATTACATCTAAAATAGCAAAGTCTAATTTTTGACTTTCTATACAATTTATTGCTTCTTTTGCATCGTAAAATTTAAAAACATTGTAATTCTCATTTTTTAAATAAACTTCCACTAAATCTGCAATTTCTCTTTCATCATCTAATACTAAAATATTCATTTTTTCCTCTTTTCTATTTCTTGTATTTTACCATATTTTTTTAATATTTTCTATAACTCTCTTCAAATGTAAGGAAATGTTAAGATTTATTTAATCATTTCTTAAAACTTATTTCTTCGTTCGGTTTTATAATATAAACAGGTTACAAGAAAGAGGAGGAAATCAAATGAAGAAAAAAAAATAATAATACTTTTAATAATAATTTTAGGAATATATCTATTTTTTAGAACACTCCATTTAACGATATATCTTATAATTTGAATAGATTTATTTCTAAAGTAACTAACACTTCAGAATATAAAACAATCAAACAAGATGTAAATAAAAATTATTCTGGCATAGGACAAGAAAAAGTAAAAAATAAAAATGGTTATTTTACTACATTTACAACTATTGAAAATCATAAAAAGACATATATTGAGTATAAACAAAATAGTGATGCTTCTTGGAGTAATAATCAATATTGGGGTGGAACTATGGCTGAAAATGGTTGTGGTATTACTGCACTTGCAATTATTTTGAGTGGATATGACCAAAAATATACTCCTGAAGATCTTAGGCAAAAATATTATCCTGTGTTAGATTATGACACACTTTCAAAAGAGTTATCTAATACATTTAATATTAAAAATACGGATTTTTATTATGATAATGTTCATTTATCTAAAGAAAAGTTACAAGAGCATTTAAAAACTAATAGACCTATTTTAATTTGTTTATGGAATCAGCCACACGATAATCGTTGGACTACTGCATCACATTATATGGTTTTACTGGCAACTGATGATAATGACATGGTATATATTTCTAATCCAAATGGTGGAAAAAATGATAGCAAAAGTTCAGGTTGGTATAAATTTAAAGAAATAACTCCTTATATCGCAAAAGCTTTATATATAGAAAGTTATAATTAAAAGACAGCAAAAAGCTGTCTTTATTCGTATTTTTCATAATTATAATAATTTATTTTTCTCTATAAAAAATCACCAAATTGTAATTTTTTATTCAAAATAGTATGTTTCATTTTTATTATTTTGAATTGTAGCATTCGTAGGTACTTCTCTTAAAATTTTAAATATATTATAAATATCAGGATAAACACCTACCATTCCCATTATTGCCATTCCAAACAGTATTCCATTTAATTCTTTTTAAACTATTGCTACTAAAACAGAATATAGCTAACGGAATCAGTCCTAAAATAATTGGTAATATGCTTAAAAATATAAAACGATTCCTTTTTACTGGACTTGAAGATAATGCAACTGCTGTTAAACTTTTAGGCATTATACCTATATATACTGTTGCATTTTTAGGGAAAGCGATAGCATGTAATAATTCGTGAACAATTATTAAGAAAAATCCTATAATTACTCCTATAAATAGAAATCCTACATTTATTATTTTTTCATTTGCAATAAATGTTTTTACAAACATACATATAAAGCAAAGTAAAACAGATGGTATCATAAAAGGTAGTGCTTTTATTTGCATTTTCTTCATATCTTCTTCACTATCTAATTTTTTAGCATTTTTAGGTATATCAGCAGTAGGAAAATCCTTTTCACTTTTTATTATACCTTTCCATATAATTTTAGGCATTTCTTCATCTCCAATCATCTCGACAACTTACTATTTTTCTAACTAATTACTAAATTGTAATTTAGCAATTACTTATTATTCTTTTCTTTCCAATAATCATAATCTTTAAAACATTGTAACTTTTTTTCTAAATTCTTTAAATCAGGATACTCTTTGCTTAAAGTTTTCATATTTCTATACATTGCTAATCCATACCCTTGCTCATTATTCTTTATTAAAATGTCTGCACATTTATTTAAATAATTTATTGTATTTTCTCTGTTGTATTTTGTTTGAGATAACAATGCTATACAATAAGCATGTCCTATAATGTCAAAATGTCCATCGCTATTGTCTATATAAAAATAATCTTTTATAGCATTATATACTGCTTCTACTAATTCTTTATCATTAGTATATTTTTCCACTCTCTTATAATCATTTAAAGTTATAGGTGCATGAATAAACTTTGCTAAATGCTTACAAAAGATATACTCTTTGCCATAAAGTTTCCTCAGTAACTACTTTGCTTAGTCTTTTAGTAATGTCCCTATTAGAGCAAATTCTTTCTATATCTCCCATACAATCATCTCACTTTCAAATTGTAATTTATTTAATAGTATGTGCTGTAATAATTGTATAACTATATGAGTTAATAGTTATCTTTATATTTTCAATTTCACAATACCAGTTCTTGCCTTGTTTATATATATTACAATCTTTATCTAATATTTTATTTTTACAATAATTAACTACATCACTAGTATCTAATTTAAGATTTCTCTTAATTCTATCAATACCCATTTTGGTAGTATGAATTTTACCTATATTAGATAATAATATTTCTTTATTCATTTATTATCAACTCCATAAATTGTAAGTTGTCGCTTAGTTATTTATTATATTCAACACACTTTTTTTCTAATAGTTTAAAATTGCAACATCTTACTTTTATATTTTCTGGTAATTTTCCATTACTATACAATTGATATAATTTAAAAGATTTATTTTTTACTTGCTTATAGTTTGCATTTAACCAATCTAATTGCTCTCTTAATAATTTTTGGTATTTTAATTCTGCAATAGTTAGAGTTTCTTTGTTTAAATCTACTAAAGAGTAATTATTTTCATTTACTGGTATCATATTATTAAAATTAACAGCTCCTAATTCGCCATCTTTAATTTTGAAAAAGTCTAAAGTATTTTTCATATTTTTGTGTTTAGGCTTTGGACTTGATAATGGTGCAAAATACTTACAAGTATCTATTTGAAATAATATTCCTATAAAAGGTCTTAATTCTTTCTCATTTTTATTATAAGCCACCTTATTATCAAATTTTCTTAAATAATCACAATAATCTGAATTAACTCTAACAATTTTTAAATTTATAATCATCACAAATTACCTCCTTAGCATTTCAATTATATATTAAAATTTATAAAAATACAATAATGCAAAAGGATTAGAGTTTGAACTCTAATCCCCCTTTTTTAAGTTCCAATTTAATGGCTGGAAACACCGCTTTTTCAAATTCCAATTTATGGCTGGATTCACCGCTTTTTTAAGTTCCAACTTAATGGCTGGATTCACCATCTTTTTTGCTATTTCTAACAATAATATTATATGCAATTTATATAAATTTATTGCTTTCTGTATTTTAAATATACCATATTTTTTAGCAAAAATCAATATTTTTGAAAATTTTTCAATTTACATATTTTCTATGTGAATTTTTTACATTATTTTGATTAACCATTGCATATTCCATTGTTGTATCTATCTTTATATGTCCCAACAATTTCTGTACTTGCTCTATAGGCATACCTTTATCAATAGCCATAGTCGCCATTGTTCTTCTAAATTTATGTGGATGTACTTTATTTATATTTGCTTGTTTTCCTAAATTTCTAATAGCAATCTCAATTCCTGATATTCCTAATCTGTTATATGGTTTTATTAATGATACAAATAATGCTTCATTATCATCTGTTCTAGTTTTCAAATATTTTTCTATATACATTTTGCTCTTTGCACTAAAATAAACTTCTCTTTCACTGTTTCCTTTACCCAAAACAATACAGCTTCTTTCTTGAAAATTCATATCGGATATATTTAATCTTGTAAGTTCTCCTACTCGCATACCTATTGAAATTAATAGTTCTAATATTGCTAAATCTCTTACATTTGAGCAAGTATCTCTCAATTTTTCTAGATTTTCATCTGTTAGTGTTTCTTTAACTCTTCTAGTTGTTTTTACTTTATGAATTCTTCTAACTGGACTTTTTACAATATAATCTTCGTTTTCCAACCAAGCAAAGAAACTTGATAATGTTCTTCTTATATTATCTATTGTTACCATACCAGCTTTTGAGTTACTTTTATAATCGGCTAAATATTTTCTTAATAGTTCAGTAGTAATTTCATCTATTGGAAGATTTATTGTATCTAACATTTTGATTATATTATCTTTGTAATATTTTAAAGTTCTAGTTGAGCACCCTTCAATTTCCTTAGATGCTATAAATCTATCTAAAATATCTGTATTATTCTTTTGAGTTTCTTTCCTTTTAGTTTGTTCTATTATTTCAATTTGATAATTTAAACATATTTCTGTAAGTATTTCTCTTAATCTTATTCTTTGGTTATCATCTAAGAAGTCTGCCATTTTAGTAGTTACTTCTTTGATAAATAACTCTTTCACCTACATTTTCTCCTTTCTTTGTACTTAAAAGAAGAATAGATTTTTATTTCTATTCTTCTTTGGCTATTATTCATTTACTATATAATCTGTTGTATCTGGTTTTACAATATCGCTATCTTTTACAATATTAAATTTATATTCATAATCAACTACTGCATCATTTTTTCTTGTTATTTCTTTATTTGATTTTTCTATATTTCTAACTGCCAATCCTGTTTCTTTATCTATATACCTTTCATAACTATTTCCTTTAATAACATAGCACTCTTTTCCATTACAATAAGTAGAATCAATTCCTGTTATTAAGGCATATTGGAGATTTGCTAATATTCCATCTGATACATAAGTTACAGGCAATATATATCCACCTATCATTGTTTCTGAATTTAGTACATATTTTTTTCCCTCTGCTTCTGTCATAAATAGTTGTTCTTCGCCTTTTTTATAATAAGTCATTTTTTGAATATTACTTCCATTAACAACTTTAGTAAGTGTAGTCAAGTAATCTTCTCCTTTATTATAACTTTCTGTAATAGTTAAAGTATCTCCTTGATATGAATATAATCTCACATAATAATTATCGTTTATTTGGTTTTCAGTTGCCTTTCCAGAAAGCGAAGACATTATAATTGTTCTCCTTCCTATAACTATTACATATATTAATATTATAACTAATAATGCATATTTTAAAATTTTTAATTTCTTATTATATTTTTTAATATATTTTACCTCTCTATCATCTCTTTTTGTAGTACTTACTTTAATTTCTTTTTGCATATTTTCTAATACTTTGACATTCTGGACACTCTTTTAAATGTTCTTCAATAAAACAATTTGTTTCTTTATTTGTTAAATTTTCAATATAATTTGGTAATAAATCTTGTACAATTTTACAATCTCTTTTCTCTTTCATATCAATCAACCTCCTTTAATTGATTTTTTCCTCGATAAAATGTTACTCTAGCCCAGTTTTCTGTTTTATTCAAAATAATTCCTATTTCTTTAAAACTAAGTTCTCCTGTTATTCTTAAATAAATTACTTCTCTTGTTTTCTCGTCTAAATACTGCATTTTCTTATATAGTGAAATCTTTTCATCATTTGAGATAACTTGTTCTTCTAATGTATTTAATGCTTGTACATTTAATACATTTGCTTCTTTTGTATCTACAAACTTTTTATTCTTTCTACATTGGTCATACCAAAGATTTTTAGCAATTTGACATAGCCACACAGACATTTTACATTCACCTTTATATGTGTCAATTTTCTTCACTGCTTTATAAAAAGTTTCTTGGGTAAGTTCTTCAGAAATATCATTATTATGAGTTAAACAGAATAGGTATTTATTTACTGTTTCAAAATATTCTTCGTATATTTTTTCAATATCCTGCATAACTTTTATCCTCCTTTGCATATATGACGTATGAGATTTCATTTCGTTACAAAATTTCCAAAAATTTTTTATATTACATCAAAAATAGTGAACTATTTGCTAATTAAGGTCAGCGACAACTTACTATTTATCTAATTAATTATTAAATTGTAATTTGTATGATTAATAAACTATAATTCTATATATAATTTTTTTCTCTTATTTGTTACAAAATGTATATATTTAATTAATAATTTCCATGAAACAACACCAATTATAAATAATACTACACCAACAATTATTGATAGTACAAAACCTAAAACAGGATTTAAAGAATAACTTCCAAATTCAAACATTACAAATGGTACATCAAATTTGAATATATATCCAATTAATTTAACTAAACCAAATATAGGACATAATATAGCACTTATAATAAATGCTGGTGCTATAATTCCCAATGTTGGGAGGATAAATATTCCAGTTAAACTAACTATGATATAGAACAAAAATATTTGTCTTACTTTATTTGATTTTTTACTTTTTCTCCATTAAATAATTCATTGATTGATACATTATAAATTTTACATATTTCTTTCATAATAGACGGATCTGGTAAATTTCTACCGTTTTCCCATCTACTAACACTTTTAACATTAACATTTAATTTTTCAGCAATATCTTCTTGAGTCAAATTGTTTTCTTTTCTTAAACTAGCTAAAAATTTTCCTATTTTATCTTGATTCATAATTTTATCTCCCTTCAAAAAATATTGTATATAATTCAATTAAATATTAACAGGACATATAGTGAGAGTTTATATTTCTACCATTACAAATTACTATTTATCTTTTATATTTTCCTTATCTTTCTTAATCTGCTTACTATATCTGTCTTCCTCTGAAAAAATACAACCACAGTACTTTTGCATATACAATCCAAGTTCTCTTGCTTTTAGCTTGTCCTTCTCTAAAACCAACTCTAAAATCCCTATACAAAAATTCAATATCATACTTTTTAGCCATCATTTTAGCAACCTCAACTAAAGCATCATGGTTTTGATATGGACTAACTAATAATGTTGTAGAAAAATCAGTATATCCATTTTCTTTTAGCATATTTTGCTGTCTGCTCTAATCTTACATAATAACAATAATTTTTACATCTATTATTTAAATCATTCACAACATTTTTACAAAACTCATCTAATCCATAATTTTCCTCAAAAATTGCATTAACATTTATCATTTTAGTATATTCTTTTAAGCAATCTCTTCTTGCCTTATATTCCATGTATGGATGTATATTAGATTAAACCAATATACAGTTGGCTCTATATTTTCCTTTCTCAATGAATCAATGCAATACACGCTACATGGCGCACAACATGTATGTAATAATAATTTCATTTTCTTCTCTAACCGATGTATTCATATCCCATATGCTTATATGCAGGAGGCAATACTTGTCTTCCCTTTAAAGTTCTTGCTATAAACCCAAGTTGAATTAAATATGGTTCATATACATCTTCTATTGTATCTACTTCTTCTCCAATTGTTGCAGCAAGTGCCTCTATTCCAACTGGTCTTCCCATATATTGTACTATCATACAATCTAATATCTTTCTGTCTATTTCATCTAAACCTAAATCATCAATTTCTAATTTGTTTAATGCATGTTTAGCTATTTTCAAGTTAATATTTCCATCACCTAAAACAGCTGCATAATCTCTTACTCTTTTTAATAATCTATTTGCTATTCTTGGTGTCCCTCTTGACCTTCTAGCAATTTCTATTGCTGCTTCATTATCTATTTCAACACCTAGTATTTTGCTTGACCTTTTTACAATAGTTGTTAAGTCTTCTATTGTATATAGTTCTAATCTATTTACAATTCCAAATCTATCTCTTAATGGCGTTGTAAGTGAACCTGCTTTTGTAGTTGCTCCAATTAATGTAAATTTAGGCAAATCTAACCTTATTGATTTAGCACTTGGTCCCTTTCCTATTATAATGTCTAATGTATAATCTTCTAATGCTGGGTATAAAATTTCTTCTACATTTTTACTTAATCTATGAATTTCATCTATAAATAAAACATCAAATTCTGAAAGATTTGTAAGTAATGCTGCTAAATCGCCAGGCTTTTCTATTGCTGGTCCAGATGTAATTTTATATTAGAATTCATTTCATTTGCTATTATATTAGACAATGTTGTTTTTCCAAGACCAGGTGGTCCATATAAAAGAACATGATCTAAAGCCTCACCTCTTTTTTCCACTTCCCTCAAGCTCAGGACTAATTAATTTATTATCATCCATTTAACTTCCTACTTTCATTTTTTGTTATTTATTTTTTAATAAATTATTAATACTTATAGAAATTGATATATCTAATTCTTTTTTTCATATTGTTATAATAGTTTTCTAGCTTTTCTTTTTTTTCCTCTTGGCTTAGAGTATCTAAATCTACCTTTTTGCCAGTAGAAATTTCATACCAATTTTCATCAAAATAATATTTGTCATTTATTATTCTTTCGTTATTTAAACATACATAATCTTTATTTTCAAACATATTTGTTCCAAGAGATATTCCGCCTTCTATTCTAGATAAATAGCATAATGTTGGCTTTATGTCTAGCTTACTTACTGGTTTTGAAATTTCTATATGATTGTTCTTTCCTGATAATTTTAGTCCACACAAAACCTTAGTGTAATTTAATTTTATGTCTATATCATTTAACTCTGGATTTAACTGCTTTAAAAAAGTCTATTAGTTCTTCATCATACATACTTATTCCATTATGGTCGCCATATTGTATATTGCTTATTTGTGCAACTGATAACATATTATTTGAAAAATCAAAATATAAATTGTCTGCATATAATAAAATTGAAATTAATGTATCAATAATAATTGTAGTTACTATTTTTATTTAGTTGTACCATTTTTTCTCCTTATTTTAGAACATTTTTAACATTTAAATTATACCTTTAAAATACTTTTATGTCTAGTAAATTTATTAATAATTTTAGCATATACTTATTTATAGGAGAGAATTTAAAAATTGTAATATTAAAGGGAGGTTTTTTATGAATGATTTTAAACAATTAGATATTTCGGATTTTATGTGTAATCCATTTTCAAAAATTGGTTCTCGGATGGATGCTTATTACTTCTGGAAATAAAAAAATTTTTAACACTATGACTGCATCTTGGGGGTCTTTTCGGTTCTATGTGGGGGAAAAATGTTGTTTTTACTTTTATTAGACCTGGACGATATACAAAAGAATTTGTTGATAATAATGAAAAATTTTCTTTGTGTTTTTTTGATGAAAACTATAAAAAAGTTTTGTCTTATCTTCGGAAGCCATAGTGGCAGATATGAAAATAAAATAAAAAAATCAGGTCTTATTCCAACTTTTTTAGATGATATTCCTTGCTTTTATCAATCAAATTTAGTACTTATTTGCAAAAAATTATATAGACAAGATTTAACCCCTTCTTGCTTTTTTAATAAAGATTTAGATGAAAAATGGTATCCTTTAAAAGATTATCATTGTATGTATGTTTCCGAAATTGAACATGTTTATACAAAAGAACAAAAGCGGACATTAATAACTTTTGTACTTATTAAAACATTTTAAAGTCCGCGTCTTTGTTCGTGTGCGAAATTTGCAAAGCAAATTTCTGTGCAATATATTTATATTATAGGAAGTTCGGAGAACTTTCCTATAATATAAAAAAATAAAAAATAGAATTTCTAATAAGAAATTCTATTTTTTATTTTATGCTCTTGGATGAGCTTTTTTATATATATTTTTTAATCCTTCATCTTGAAATTGCATATATACTTGTGTTGAAGATATATCTGAATGTCCAAGCATTGTTTGAATTGCTTTTAAATCTGCTCCATTTTGTAAAAGATGTGTTGCAAATGAGTGTCTTAAAACATGTGGTGTTATATCTTTTGTTATATGAGCTTGTTCTTTATAATATTTTATTATTTTCCAGAATCCTTGTCTTGTTAATCTTTTACCATTTATATTTACAAATAAAGATTTTTCTGATTCGTCTTTAATTAAAATACCTCTTGCATTTTCAATATATTCTTTTAAAGCTTTTAAAGACATTGTACCTAAAGGAATATTTCTTTGCTTACTTCCATTTTTGCATGTTACATATCCTTCTTCTATATTTACATCTTCTAAGTTTAAAGAGATTATTTCTGTAACTCTCATTCCTGTAGCATATGCGAATTCTAACATTGCTTTATCTCTTATTCCTTTTAAATCAACATCTTTTGGTTGTTCTAATAATAATGCAACCTCTTTTGATGTTAGTACACTTGGTACTCTTTTTTCTATTTTTGGAGATTGTATTTGGTCTGTTGGGTCTTGCTCAACTTTTTTGTTTTTTAATTCATATTGATAAAAAGATCTAATTGATGCAATACATCTTGATATTGTTGAAGCTTTTTTTCCTATACTTTGAAGGTGTTCTATGTATTCTTTCATGTCTTCTTTAGTTATGTTGCTATAATCTTTACCTTTTTGATTTAAGTATTCTTTAAACTGTTTTATATCTCTTTTATATGATTGTAATGTATTATCTGATAATTTTTTATCATTTTCTAAAAATTCAAAAAAAAAGTTTTAATTGTTTTTCCATTATTATTCCCCTATCTGACTTTAAAATTATATATTTACATAAACTATATATGTTATATCAAACATTTGACAAATTGTAAATAGTTTTTACAAATATTTTACAATTATTTTCAGCAAATTATTTGATACAAATACCTCTACCACTGATGATAAACAAAGTAGTATTGTCATTAGTGCTGAAAAAATTGTATGTCTTATTATTTCTATTTTTACATTTTCTTTTCTTTTATCTTTTACTATTGATTTATAAAGTTTAAAACCACTAACACTTATTGCTAAAATTGCTGGTATAAAAATAACTGTTTGCAAAAGCATATTTGAAAAAACAAAAGCCAACCCCTTTGCAATTCCAATTGTACTTATAAATGTTGAAATTGTATACCCTAAACAAAAACCTCTATATATTAGTATTCCAAATACAATTGGAATACCTATTACTGTTGTTCCAAAAACCATAAGCTAAGTGCAAGTATTAGGTTTTTTATTATACTAGTTTTTAATAGTTCACCACTATCTATATTAGGATTTTCTTTAAATTTTTGTATAAATGTTGTAATATAATTTTGAACACTATCAAATTCATCATTTTTTATATTGTTTACAAATAATACCCCTAAAAAAATTCCTATTATAAATAATAATGTTACTATTATATATTCTTTGCTATTACTTGCAATATGGTTAACAATTATGTCCTTTAACTTTAGTGTTTTTTTGATGTTTTTCATTAAAAATCTCCTTATCTTACACGTACTTTTCTTTATACATAATGTGTATTCGATAAGGACATTTTTAGAACTTATTTTTTTACCTCTACTTTTCCGTAGTTTCCTCCTCCACCTGAGTGAACTTGCATTTTACCGCTTCTTGCATTATCAATACTTACAGCAACTTTTTTTCCAACAACTTGTTCTAAATCATCTACTGATAATTTATGAAGTATGTTCATTTCTGTGTTAAATGTATCTAATAATTTTTCTATTGTTTTTCCTCCAACTCCAGGTATAAATTGTAATGGTATTTGATATATATATGGTGGTCTATTGCTTGGACTTTTAGACTCTTTTTTATCTTTTATAAGCTCTATTCTATCAAAAACCCCAAAAGTAACATTATCTCCTCCACACTTTGGACATTTACTTACTGGAACTTTTGTCTCTATTGATGTATTACAATCATCGCAAAATGTTCTATGGTATTTACCAAGTTTTGGATCTAATCCATAATTTGCAATTACTTTTCTTCCATCTTCATTTTTTAGTGCTTTAACAATCTCTTTAAATGACATATCTTCTACTAGCATTTTATTATATTCCCTTGCAATTTTAGGAAGAGAATGTGCATCTGAATTTGTTACAAACGTTTTATTTTCAAGTTCTGATATTGTGTCTGCCAAATATGTATCAGAACTTAGTCCAAGCTCTACAGCAAATATTTTATTATATTTTTCTTTAAATATGTTTTCTAGTCTGTCTGTGCAATTTCCATAATAACTTTTATGAGGCGTAAATATATGTGCAGGAATTAAAATTCCATTATATCTTTCTACAATATCTATTAAGTCATAACCTGAAAGGTCACTTCTTTGAGTACTTAGTGTAATATTTTTTAAATGCATGCTTAATTCTTTTGAAAATCCTTTTATATCACTTAAATGTGGGAAAAAGCATATGTTATGTGCACTTCCCTTTTTTCCATTTCTTCCGATTTCTGATGTTTCTACTTCACTTCCTAAAAGGATGCATACCTTATCTTGATATATAATTCCGCCATCTTTTAATTCATAAGCTTCTCCTGTTTTTAAAAATTTTTCTATATCTTCAATTACATATGGTGATGCACAATCTATTATTCCACAGACATTTATTCCTTTTCTTTCGGCACATTCTTTTGCAATATTAGCAAAATTCAAACTTCTTGCCGCAGTTATTTTTATTGGTTTTCCGTTTTCAGCTCTTCCTATATGTATATGTAAATCTGCAAAAATTTCGTACATTTATATTCCTCTTTTCTTTTATTTTAAACAATTTAAGCGACACTTAAATGTCGCTTTTTCTTTTGTACATTTATTAAATTATCTTTCTTCTTCATACTTCTCCATACTTGCTTTTTGAAATGCACCAAATTTTTCTCGTGTTGTTTTTGAAAATAGTGGAGCATTTCTTACACTTTTTGTACGTTCTACTTCCATGTTCATTGCTTTTTCATATTTTCCTACAAATGATATAAATTCTGGAATATCTCTAGAATTATCATGTCCTTTTTTTAGTGAAGCAAAACCATTTGCTGATACTGCACCTAAACTCATACTTCTACCTCCAACATCATATTTACAAATTCATGAAATTTGTCTAAATATATATTATTTACATCTTTTAAATTAGCTCTTTCTAATTGGATTAATGCATCTTCTGGTCTAAACCCTGCTCTTTCTGGTCTGTCTAATAACATACCTCCAAATTGATCTACTAATTCCAATATATCACTTTCAGGCTCTCTAGGTCTGGTATCGCTGTATCTATTTACTCCTTCACATATTCTACAAAACCTTGGGTCAAAACCTATATTTAATAAATAGTCAGCACCTTCTTTTGCATATGTATGAAGTTTTCCTATTTTTTGAGCATTATCTACTTTTTTACAGTTGCATAGCAAACATGCTGTTAATACTAGATCTTTATCAACATCTAAATTCATGTATTCTATAAACATTCTTGCTATTTCTGTTTTAAATATTACAGATTTATCAAAAAATATTGTTTCTCCTCTTCTTTCTTTTAGGAGTTTTTGTAATCTATATATTATGTCCATTTTGGTTAACAAATCTTTATCTTTGTCCATTATGTAACTTTGGAACTCTCCCATAATTTCCTCCTATGTGACTTTCATTTGGTTTAATTATATTCTATAATATTTCTTTTTTCAATATAATATTTAAATTGTATTACAAATGTAATATTTTTGTAATATTTTGTATGAGTCATAATAATTTACTAGTTTAATTATATATTGCAAAAAAATATTTTTTACAACATTTTTATTGCGTTTCTTGCAAGTTCGTCACATCTATTATTAAACTCGTTATCTGCATGCCCTTTAACTTTTATAAAATTAACTTTATGAACTTTTGTAAGATTATATAATTCTTGCCATAGCTCTTTGTTTTTTACTGGTTCTTTACTGCTATTTACCCAATTATTTTTTAACCATCCATATATCCATCCTTTGTCAAATGCATTTACTACATATGCACTATCACTATATAAATCAACCTCACATGGAAATTTTAAAAGTTTTAATCCCTCTATTACAGCTGTTAATTCCATTACATTATTTGTTGTATTTTCTTTATTTCCAAATATTTCTTTTTTATTTTCTTTATACATAAGTATGCTACCCCATCCACCTGGTCCAGGATTTCCAGAGCATGCGCCATCTGTATATATAATAACCTTTTCCATATTTTCCCTTTCTATTGTTTTTTTACATATTTTATGATAATTATAACAATAAATTTATTTTTGTACAATATAAAATTATAAAACAAATTATAGAAAAAAATTACAATTTAGTAGTTTGTTAAAGAAATAGTAATTTGTTGAAATGATTGGAGGAATGGGTATGAAAATAAAAATGTATTATTTGCAGTATTAGGTATAATTGTATTAGTAGTGTTAGTGATAGGAGTTTTTTATCATTTTAGAGATAGAAGGACTTATACACTCAATTTACCTCAACTTGAAAAATTAGAAAGTATTTCATTAAATCAAAATGAAAAAGATATTAGTATTAATGGCAGAGAAGAAATGAAAGATATACTATATGTTTTAAATGGTACAAAAAGAGTTACTAAAAACGAAAGCATACAAGATGCACCTGTAAATATTGATGATGAAATAAAAGTTGATTTTCACTTTATAGAAGCTGGAGTATCTACAATATTCGTATATAAGAAAAACAATAGTTATTATATTGAACAACCATATAATGGTATATATCAAATAAGTGGAGATGAATACAATTCGATAGAGAAACTTGTTAGATAAATTACAATAGATAGGGCAGGTAATTAGTTGAAAATTATCTGTCCTTTGTGTTATAATGCAAACAATAATTAGAAAGTTATCGTTGAGAAAGAAGTGTTGATATATGAAGAAAAAAAATAAGTTTAATGGCAAGTATGGTATTATATTTGATTGCTATAATTATTTTAATATATTATTTTAGTTTAGAGTTTAATGAATTATTACGTTTAAGTCCAACTGGAAGAATAGTATTATTACTATTAAGTTGTCTTATTATGTATTTTGGTGGATTAGCTTTAACTAAATATATAGATGAAAAATATAAGAATAAAGTTTTAAAAATAAATATAGGTATATGGTTTATTTTATATATTATATTGTTATCAACACTTACTTTATTTGATGATTATTTTTTTTAGAGGAGATTTTAATATATTAAATTGGAATAGTGAGTTGTTTAAAAACTATATGTCTAACTCATTTAATTTAATTCCATTTAAAACAATTTTTGGTTACATTACAAAATTTATTAGTGGAGATATTGCACCATATATATTTATATATAATATTCTAGGAAATGCAGTTGCTTTAATGCCTTTTGCCTTTTTCTTACCAATATTATTTGAAAAACAAAAGAAATTAAAAAACTTTTTACTAACAATGATTTGTATAGTTGTGGGTATTGAACTATTGCAATTTATTACAATATCTGGTTGCTGTGATATTGATGATGTGATTCTAAATGTATTAGGTTCATTAATTATGTTTGTAATATTGCGAATATCATCTATAAACAAATTTTTAAGAAACATAGTCCTTTTAGAAAAAAATAAAATTGATTATAAAGATTTAATAAAAAAGATTATTATTATTTTAATACCAATTATCTGTATTATTGGAGTTGTTTTTATAAGTGAAAATAAGTATATAGATAAAAATAGTCAAACTTTTACACACTTAAAGATAATAGATAAAACAAAAGAAGAAAATATTACATGTAATACTGCATTAGAACAATTTTATGAAGATAAAGAATATATATATTATTTTCCTTGCGAAAAAAGTAAATATGTAATAGTTATATATTCTAATGGTTATCAAGAAACTGTAAAATCATCTTTAGAATATGGAGATATAACTATTGAAGATTTAGAAAAAATAACATAGAATTTATCAAACAGAAGAAAGATATGAGTAATTGACAAATTACAATTTATAGTTATGATTATAAACGTAAATATTAATAGAAGGGAAGTTTATTTATGTCTAATGTTTTAGGAGTAATTGCAGAATATAATCCATTTCATAATGGGCATTTTTATCATTTAGAGAAATCAAAAAAAGATACAGGTTCAAATTATTCAATTGCTGTAATTAGTGGAAATTTTACTCAACGCCGGATCTTGTTCTATAATTGATAAATGGTCAAAAAACTGAAATGGCTTTAAATTCACGGTATAGATTTAGTTATAGAACTTCCTGTTTTATATTCTATATCTAGTGCAGAAAACTTTGCCGATGGCGCAATCAAAATTTTAAATTCTTTAAAAATAGTAGATTATGTGTCTTTTGGAAGTGAAACACCAAACCTTGCTGCCTTAGATCATATTGCAAATATATTATATAATGAACCAAAAGAATATAAAGCATTATTATCTATTGAACTTGGCAAAGGATTATCATTTCCCAAAGCCAGAGAAAATGCATTAATGATGTATTTAAATGACACAAAAAATGTAAAACAAATTATGTCATCACCAAACAATATATTGGGTATTGAATATTTAAAGGCTTTAAAACATTATAAAAGTTCAATCCAAGCACATACAATAGGCAGGTTTGAAGCAGACTACAATAGTAAAAAATTTAGTGGAAATATTGCAAGTAGCACAGCAATTAGAAATATAATTAAAAATAATGGTTTTGAAATTTTACCAAAATATAAAACTTGGACATGCAGTAACAGATTTATCAGCCTTTGAAAAGGAAATTATATATTCCTTAAGAAAAAATGTCAATAGAAGAAATTAGAAACTTACCAGACGTTTCTGAAGGACTAGAATTTTCTATTAAAAAATGCTGCAAATGAATGTAATAGTATAATTGAATTTTTAGATATAATAAAATCTAAAAGGTATACAACAACACGTCTTCAAAGAATATTACTTTATACTATTTTGGGTATAACAAAAAAGATATGGAAATTTCTAAAAAATAACTCCATATATTAGGGTATTAGGATTTAATGAAAAAGGAAAATATTTACTTTCTGAAATAACAAAAAGCAAATCCAAAACTTAATATTATTACCTCTGTTAAAAAATTTATTGATTCTAATAATAATAAAAATCTAGACTTAATGCTTAGCAAAGATATTTGGGCTACTAATGTTTATACATTAGGCTATGAATATGGTTCTTTTGCCAATTTAGATTTTACACATAAATTAATTATTGCCAACGGTGCCGGGTTTAAATGGCAATAAATTGCCAACGGTTGCCAACGGTTCCGGGTTTGAATGGCAATTTTTCACTAAAATAAAATGCTTGAATGGCAGTAATATATTATTTTTGCACCTTGGTGTCGCAACCAATCAAATAAAAATTAATTGTTGGTTGCTCCAATTCGCACTCGTGCAAGCACTCGTTTAATCGCTTACGCGGTGCTGTAAAATAATATATTACTGCCATCCAAGCTATTATAATTTATTAATTTTTTCAAGCTTGTAACAATTTATTGCCATTTAAACCCGGAACCGTTGGCAATTTTTATTTTGTTATCCATTTTACAAGATTTAAATTTGTTGGTTCTAATATCATTTCATGTTTTGGCATTACTCTGAATGTATAACCATAATTTCCTCCTGTTGTAAGTTCTATTTTTGCTACATAATAATATTTTCTCGTTTCCTCATCTTGTTTTTCTAATTTCATAGGTATAATGCTAACATTTTCTACTATACCATTATCTAAAATGTTACCATAATAAACTTCTACATCTATATTTTCTTGTTTTATATTAGGTAATTCTACTTCACATCTAATGTTGTTTCCAGCATCTATTGTTATATTGTCTAAATTATTTTACTTGGGTAATTTTTATATCTTTCCAATTACTTGCTATGTCTTTTTTTCCACATATTAAATGCTGCAACATTGTCTATATCTTCATCATATGCTTTTGTTAAATTACATAGTGGAATATATAAGTTATTTGTATAATCAACTAACATTCTTGCTGTACTGTATTTTCCTCCTGTTGATATGATAGAATTTTTTCATTGTTTCTATCCATTTTGATGACATTCCATCTTTATCTTTATTATAATACATTGGTACTATTTTGCTTTCTAGAGTACGATATAAGCTTTCGCTATCTGCATTATCTTGTGCTTCATATGAATCAAATTCTGCATTTGTTCCAATTGTCCAGCCATTATATTGATTATATCCTTCTGCCCACCATCCATCTAATACACTAAAGTTTATTACTCCATTTACTGATGCTTTTTGTCCACTTGTTCCTGATGCTTCCATTGGTCTTCTTGGATTATTTAGCCATACATCTACACCACTAACTAAATATCT
>VOFB01004142.1_pt1 | contig 48705 bp, 91 predicted proteins | sample 5384141 | NCBI WGS metagenome assembly VOFB01 (sample SAMN12384721, study PRJNA508395) | human gut metagenome | isolation source: healthy gut A | host: Homo sapiens | reverse complement strand
AATGCCAGATACAGGAACAAATGAGAATACACTGACAGGACGTAATGTCGGAAAAACCTGCCGTACACATTACAGAGGAACCTTTAATGATGGTACACAGTTCGATTCTTCCTATGACCGGGGCGAACCTTTGGAATTTACATGTGGAGCAGGTCAGATGATCAAAGGCTTTGATGCGGCTGTAGCGGATATGGAAGTGGGCCAGATTGTCGATATTCATCTGATGCCTGAGGAAGCTTGGCATGCCTAATCCAGCTGCGGTCTTTACAGTTGAGATCGAGCAGCTTCCAGGTTCAGAGGATCTGGAAGTTGGACAGCAGGTTTATCTTTCTAATCAGTACGGACAGCCATTTCCGGTAAAAGTACTGGAAAAAAGAAGAGAAGACGATCACTTTTGATGCAAACCATGAGATGGCAGGCAAGGAGCTTAACTTTAAGATTGAACTTGTAGAAGTGAAATAAAAAGTGGATAACTTTAGAGAAAAGTGAAAAAGAGACCGTTTCCGGTGGATGAATGTGGAAAAATCCGAACAACACCGGAGAAGGTCTTTTTTGTGTATTGAAAATTAAATCAGAAATGCTATAGTTTAATAAATAGAAAATATAGTTGAAAATTATGATTTAAAAGAAAGGAAAAGGAAGCGTGTCATTCAGTGAAGAGAAGAGAAAAGCGATACAATTATATATGTTAGAAAAAAATCCGTATGGATGATACATTTTTTCTGAAAAAGACAGCAGAAGTATTTTCTATTTCAGAGACATCTGTACGGCGTTATGTAAAGATGTGCATAGATAAAAAGTTGATTGAAGTATCAAATAAAAATCAGTGTGGTTATCGACTTGTAACTTATGAGAAAAAATGGAGTGTCAGTAATGATGGAACTTTAGAAGAGGATCAAATCTTTTATGCAGAGATTTTACCGGAACTGAAGGAAATTTCGAAAAATGCAGAAGATATATGGGCATATACATTTGCTGAAATCATGAATAATGCTATCGAGCATTCAGGAGCAGAAAAGATCAGTTATGCAGTAAAGAGATTGCCTGTATACAGAGATTTCTATTGTAGATGATGGGATTGGGTTTTAAGAATATACAGAAGTATCTCTTAGCTCATGGGATAAAAAATGTCAGTACAGAACAGGCAGTTCTTGAATTATATAAAGGAAAGCTTACGACAAATTTAAAAGAACATTCAGGAGAAGGCATCTTTTTTTTTCATCAAGGATGTTGACAGAGTTTGCAATATTATCAGATCATGCGATTTTTTCCATGAAAAGCGAAAACAGGGAAAGTTTTATCCGGTCGCATCTGATTGCATATTATACGAGGTTAGAGAAAGTGGGGACGATGGTAGTGATGAAATTGGAAAATCAGCCAGCACAAATTCGTTGATGAGAACAAAGTCATATTCGAGATTATTTTCAGAGAGTCTGTGGGTGGTGTGAGCAGACTAATAACCGGGTAAGGATATCCTTCTAAGAAGCGGGCTGAAAGCAGATGAACATGTTGCAAGTAAACCTCGCCGGGATCCACCGTTATATGGATAGCATATGTTGGTATGTGAAGTGTCGCAGAATTAATTTTTTTCAGCGAATTAGGGTGGTAACGCGGATTATATTCGTCCCTTTTCAGATTGAGTTCTGGAAAGGGACTTTTTGGATAGCATATGCTTTGAATATATCTCAAATCAGAATACAAATTTTAGGTGAACAAGAATCCTTATAAGGAGGTATTGTAATGAAAGCATTACAAAAAGTCAGCAAATTTTTATCAGATTATACTTCAGTGGTTGTTATTGCCATTGCAGTCAGTGACATTCTTTGTCCCGACAATGATGGGATGGGTTAATCAACGCTTTGTTTGTTACAGATCCGGTATCCAATAGGTTCACGAGCCAGTCGATCATTATTGGTGTCATCATGTTCAGTATGGGATTGACACTTACAACTGAAGATTTCAAAATTCTTGCACAAAGACCATTTGATATTTGTATTGGTGCGGTCGCTCAGTATCTGATCATGCCATTCCTTGCATTAGCGCTTTCGAAGGTATTACATCTGCCGGATGGAATCGCACTTGGGCTGATTCTTGTAGGCTGCTGTCCGGGAGGTGTATCTTCCAACATCATGTCTTATCTGTGCGGCGGGGATGTAGCCTTTTCCGTAGGAATGACAACGGTTTCCACGATCCTTTCACCAGTGATGACACCACTTTTAGTTTCATTCCTTGCCAGCGGAACGTATTTCAATTAAGGCACTTCCAATGCTGGTGTCTATCGTAGAGACAGTCATTCTTCCGGTTGCACTTGGATTTTTGCTGAACTATTTATTCGGAAAAAAAAACATTTGGTGAACTGCAGAAAATAATGCCGGGAATCGCCGTACTTGGACTTGCATGTGTTGTTGGTGGTGTTGTATCTTCACAGGGATCAAAATTCTTTGAGTCAGGAGTTATCATCTTTGTTGCAGTCTTCCTTCACAACGGACTTGGTTATCTGCTTGGTTACGGGGCAGGCAGACTGGTTGGCATGAATACAGCGAAGAAGAGAACGATTGCGATCGAGGTCGGTATGCAGAATGCAGGACTTGCAACCAATCTTGCAACAACAACAGCACAGTTTGCATCCACACCGGAGTCAGCAATCATCTGTGCAGTATCTTGTACATGGCATTCTATTTCAGGAACATTACTGGCAGGAATGTTTGCATTTTATGATAAATGCAAAAGAAATAATGCTGTTGCAAAGGAAACTTAACCGGTTCTAAGCAGGAAAAAAAGAATCCGAAAAATTTCTTGATAAAAAAGATTTCCGGGTTCTTTTTTGAAAAAATTTTAGGAAACTAACTGGAAAGAAACGTTGACCGGAAAGTGCTGTTAACACTTCACTTTATCCCGCTTTTTTGATACACTGGAAAATAGAAAAAAAAGGTAAAGGGGAATATCATGCAGACAGAGAAAAAAAAAGGGTTATCGATCGGATCTTCAAAAAAGAAAATTCTTATAAAATATTATTACGAACGGATCAGGCGGGATGTTACTAATTTTATCAAATGGATGTTACTGGCAATTCTGACCGGACTGGTGGTCGGTGGGGCAAGCAGTGCATTTGCAGCCTGTATCAGTGCGGCAACTGAATACAGAAACAGTCATCTATGGGTATTTCTCTGCCTTCCGCTGGCAGGAATCGTGATCGTATTTATGTATGAAAGGCTGGGAAGACAGGATGGAGGAACGAACCAGGTTTTATCAACGATCAAGTCAAAAGATAATGTTCCCTTTATCTCTGCCCCACTGATTTTTATTTCTACATTACTGACGCATCTGACCGGGGGTTCTGCAGGAAGGAAGGTGCATCGATCCAGTTTGGAGGCAGTATCGGAAGCTGGCTGGCAAAGCTGGTGCATCTGGATGAGACAGATCATCATGTGATGATCATGTGTGGAATGAGTGCGGCGTTTGCTGCAGTTTTCAGGAACACCGATGGCAGCGGCAGTCTTTGCGATGGAAGTTGTCAGCGTGGGGGTGATGTATTATGCAGCATTACTGCCGTGTGTGATCGCATCGATCATTGCCGCAGAGTTTGCGACAGGAGTTGGTCTGAATCCGGAGACATTTCCGGTTGCAAGGATTCCACTTAAGTCTTGAGAGCGGCTTGAAGATGGCAGTGATTGCAGCCGGTTGTGGATTGCTGAGCATTTTATTCTGTGTGGCATTAAAGGCAGTCTCCGGGATTTAGAAAATATTTGAAGAACCCGTATCTTCGTGTCTGTGTGGCAGGATGTCTGGTGATCAGGGATCACAATGCTTCTTGGAACAGGAGATTATATGGGAGCAGGTAATGAACTGATCGCAAGGGCAGTGGAACAGGGAAAAGCAAGACCGTTAGACTTTTGTGGAAAATGATCCTGACAGCGATCACGATGCGGGCAGGTTATCGTGGTGGGGAGATCGTTCCGGCATTTTCAGTGGGAGCCACATTCGGTTGTGTGGCAGGTGGACTGCTTGGTTTTTCTCCGGAAGTTGCAGCAGCGGCAAGCATGGTGGCATTATTCTGCGGAGTGACGAACTGTCCGATTACGGCAATGCTGATTTCATTCGAACTGTTTGGATTTTCAGGAGCAGCATATTATCTGATCGCCATTTCGATCAGTTATGCCCTGTCAGGATATTACAGTCTGTATAAAGACCAGACGATCGTTTATTCAAAATATAAGGCAAGATATATCAATAAAAGACACATTAAAAAGAAGTGGTATTATACAATAGAAACTTATTTGCTGACATATGGTATGATAAGATTTGTACTTGAAAATTTGCGATATGATGCGGTCAGAGGAAGTATGATGGGAATTTCAACATCTCAATGGATCAGTCTTATTATGATCATTTTGTCAATCGGCTCAGTTTGTCGCAGAAAAATAAGAAAACTGAAAGGTGAATAAATGGAATATACGATTGAAAAATTGCTGGCAGAGGAACAATGGAAGCAGTTAAATTTGCTTGAGGGGAAAGAGTCCTGTAAACGAAAAATTGAAGGCATACGCATTATAGAAGTACCGGAAATGGCAAGATATCTGACGGGAGGGGAACTGCTTCTGACCAGCCTGTATGTATACAGAGATTGCAGTGCGGAGGAATTTTATCAGTATCTGATCGCTTTTTGAGGAGAAGCATATCAGTGGAATCCTTTTTGAAAGAACAGGGAACAGATCAGCGAAAAAGAAGAAGAAAATCAAATTACTGAAAACGTATTGCGAAAGTAAAAAGATTCCATTGATTGAAATGCCAAAAAAATCAGCTTTTGGGTAATGATCAGTTTTGTCATGAACCGGATTTTTACAAAAGATGTTGCACGGCTTAGGTATTTTAAACTGACGCAGGATAATTTCAATACACTTTCTTTTGGAAGAGATATCACATCCAGTAAGACGCAGGATATTTTGGAACTTCTCAGTGACATGGTGGATAATCCAGTTACACTTTATTACAGTAATCTCAACTGCTATGTGACCAGTGGAGGGGATCATTCGCGTCTGGAATTACGGGAAGATCTTGAAGAGTATATTCCATCTGTCATTACGAAATTTTCTTATATGCGGCAACGGAAAAAAGGGGACAGGAGAAATCCAGTACGTAATCAAGATCAGTGTTATGGAAGAGGTGGAAGCTTATCTGGTGGTGACAGAGAAAAATAGAAAGTTGTCAGCAATGGATTGCATGGCGATCGAGAATGCGATTATTACACTGCAGTATGGTTTTGTTACAGAATTTGTGCAAAATGAGATTGAAAAGAAATATCACAGAGATATTGTGCATAATGTACTGAGCGGGATGCTTGGAAAAGAAGAAATGGAAGAAGCAGCAAATCTGCTGGAGATCCATTCTGAGGAATATTACCGGGTTGTGACATTTTATACTTTCCAAAAAGAACGGGGAGATATGTATACAAGTGAACAGTTGCGGGAAACCGGAATTATTGAAGGGGAGATCATGACACTTTGCCCGGGACAGCATGTATACCGGCATATAGATCAGATCGTGATGATTCAAAGAGTGGATGAAAAGCAGAAGCGCGAGGTATATCTGAATAAAATGGAAGAGATGTGTGCGGCATTGCAGAATGCGATCCGTTACCGCCATAAGACAGAGAAGATCCAGGTCGGAATCGGAAAGATGGTCAAAGGGATCTATAATCTGAAAGATTCTTATTATGAGGCAAAAAGAGCGATCTCCTATCGGGATATTGCGAAAGTTATTTCTGGAAATGAAAATCAGACAGTTACACTGTACTCAGATCTTGGATTTTTAAACTCCTTGGAGATATTGATGATCTGAACACACTAATGGATTATATCCCGGAATCCTTGCAACGGTTATACAGTTACAATAAACCGCAGCGGAAAGATCTGATTCTGACGCTGCAAACTTACCTTGATAATAATCAAAGTCTGAATAAGACTGCACAGGCATTATTTATTCATTATAAAACTGCAACGTACAGAATTGACAAGATTGGAAAAATGACAGGAATGGATTTTAAGAATCCAAATGAAATGTTGAATGTGAGAATCGGGCTGATTCTTTATAAAATGTTGGAGAAAGCACGTTAAAGTAAAAAAAAAGATAAATGAGTTGGTACTGGTGTTTTATGAAAAGAAGACTATAATAGTCAGTATGAAAGCGATGAATAATAAAAAGAATGTTGAGCATGATTTTTCAAAAGGATCAATGATCCGGAATATTTTGTCCATGGCAGTTCGGTCACGATTGCACAGGCGGTGCAGCTTTTATACAATCTGGTAGATCGGGTCTATTTAGGACATATCGGTCAGGGGAGCAGATCAGGCTCTGACCGGTGTGGGGCTGGTATTTCCGATTATATCGATCGTGAGTGCATTTACGCAGCTTTATTCAGGCGGTGGAGCACCACTGATGTCTATCATCGCAAGAGGTGCAGGAGAGGAGGAAAAGGCATTAAAGCTTGAGAATGTAAGCTTTGTACTTCTTATTTTAACCGGGTTGTATTGATGGGTGTCTTTTATATTTTTATGAAGCCGATCCTGTATCTTCTGGGAGCATCGGATGCAACTTATCCTGTGGCAGCATCCTATTTAGAGATTTATCTGCTGGGGACACTTTTATCATGATCAGTTCAGGGATGAATCTGTTCATTAATGCACAGGGGTTCGGGACAATGGGAATGATGACAGTCTGTATCAGGGGCTGTTCTGAATCTCTTTCTTGACCCGCTTTTTATTTTTGTGTGGAAACTGGGAGTACGGGGAGCAGCGATCGCAACGGTTCTCAGTCAGATGGCAGGATGTATGTGGGTTCTGTGGTTTCTGACTGGGAAAAAGGTGCAGTACCATTGCAGAGAAAGTATATGAAGCTAAAAGACAGAAAAATGATTCTTTCCATCCTGGGTCTGGGACTGTCAGGCTTTATTATGTGCGTTACGAACAGTCTGAGTCAGATCGCCTGCAATGCAACGCTGGCACGCTGGGGTGGAGATCTGTATGTCGGTGCGATGACGATTTTAAATTCGGTGCGTGAAATTTTCAATCTTGCGGCAAACGGTGTGGCGGAAGGTGCGAAACCGGTGCTTGGCTATAATTTCGGACAAAGGAATATGAGAGGGTCAGGAAAGGAATTTTTGTTACGTGCGGTATGATTCTGAGCTATATGGTGCTGGCATGGCTGACGGTTCATTTCTTCCGTCTTTCCTGGTGGGATTTTTTACGTCTGACAAAGCACTGGCTAAGATTGCAGCACCGGCACTGAAACTCTTTTTTGCAGGATTTTTATGATGGGATTTATGTTCTGCGGACAGGCGACATTCGTGGGACTGGGATTCCCGAAGCAGGCAATTTTTTTCAGTCTGTTGAGAAAAGTTGTGATCGTTGTGCCATTGACGATATTACTCCCATATTTTATGGGAGTTGAGGGAGTCTTTGTTGCAGAGCCGGTCAGCAATTATATTGGTGGGATCGCAAGCTTTGGAACAATGCTTCTGACGGTGATGCCGATCCTCTTAGGTAAAAAGCAAAAAATTTAAGAAATGTTTAGAAAGTCCGGGCTGGTACTTCTGACTGCAGGAACGATTGCCATGACAAGATTATAACTTGTAAAGGAGAGAAAAGGGATGGAAAAGAAAGAAACTTTTCGTTTTGGCGTTATGGGTGCCGGAAATATTTCAAATAAATTTTGCGATGCAGCAGAGAAGACAGAAGAGGTCTGTGTGACTGCTGTAGCAGCGAGATCAGAAGAAAGAGCCAGAGAGTTTGCAGAGAAATATGAAATACATACCTATTATGGAAATTATGAAGAAATGCTTCAGAAAAGAAAAGCTGGATGGGGTCTATATTGGTGTGGTTACCGGAATGCATGTGCAGTTGACAGAATTATGTATCAGATACGGGATTCCGGTTTTGTGTGAAAAGGCATTGACAGGAAGTTCGGAGGAGGCAGAAAGAATTTTCAAGCTGGCAGAAGAAAAAAAGAAAATTTTTGTTATGGAGGGAGTATGGAGTCTTTTTCTTCCTGCAAATAGAAAAGCCAGAGAATGGTTGCGGGAAGGGCGTATCGGTAAACTTGCAGTCAGTAATGTTGAAATCGGATTTACAGCTCCGAAGAATAAAGAAAATCGCTATTTTAACAAAGAAGCCGGTGGAGGGGCGGCATTGGATCTGTTAATTTATGCGTTGGCACTGACGATGTATTTTTTGTGGTGAAGACTGGAAGGAAGAACAGATTCAGGTAATCTACAATGAAGATCAGGTGGATGTGACGGAACATGTTATACTTCGGTATGAGGAGCATCTTTCGTTTATGACTGCCACGTATCTGGCAAATGTAGATGAAAGACTGGAACTGACAGGATCAGAAGGAAAAATAATGATCCGACATCCGCATTATGCAGATCAGATCGTTTTGTACGATGGGCAGGGAAAGCTGATAGAGCAATATTCCGATCAGGTGACGGAAAATGGGTTTGTGTATGAAATCAAAGAAATGGTTGACTGTGTACGAAATGGTAAGACTGAAAGCAGCATAGTTCCACATCGGATGACATTGGAATGTGCCAAAATATTTGATAGGATTGTGAGAGTGAGTAGCACGGAGCAATCCGTGGGCATCAAAGTCGGGGGCTTTTGACCCCGACATCATATATAAAAATGAAAAATTCAGTCAGAGTGTATTTTAGGAAAGGAAATAAAAATATGAGTCAGGAGCAGCAGACACCACATAAAAGGCGTGTCCGTTATAAAGGAAAATATCCGAAGAAATTCGAGGAGAAATACAAAGAGCTTCAGCCGGAAAAATATCAGGAGACCGTGGGAGCATGTGATACGTAAGGGAAATACTCCTGCCGGGATGCATATTTCAATTATGGTAAAGGAAATACTGGATTTCCTGGATATTCAGCCGGGGAGACCGGATTTGATGCAACATTAGGATATGGCGGGCATACAAAAGCCATGCTGGAATGTTTGAAAGGACAGGGGCATATCTATGCTACAGATGTAGACCCGGAGGAATCGGCAAAGACGAAGAAACGACTGGAAGAGCAGGGATTCGGAGAGGAAATCCTGACGGTCTGCCTTCAGAATTTCTGCACGATTGATGAAATTGCAGAGAAAGTGGGTGGATTCGATTTTATTTTGGCAGATCTTGGCGTATCGTCCATGCAGATCGACAATCCCAAAAGAGGATTTTCATTTAAAGCCGATGGGCCTCTGGATTTGCGGCTGAATCAGGAAAAGGGAATCAGTGCAGCAGAGCGTCTGGATACCATCTCAAGAGAAGAACTTGCGGGAATGTTATATGAAAATTCTGATGAACCATATTGTGAAGAACTGGCAAAAGCGATCACGGATGAGATTCGCAGAGGAAACCGGATTGATACAACGACAAAGCTCAGGAACGTGATCGAGAAGACACTTTCTTTTCTTCCAGACAATCAAGAGAAAAAAGGATATCGTAAAGAAAACCTGTCAGAGAACATTTCAGGCTCTGCGAATCGATGTGAATAATGAGTTTGAAGTTTTGTATGAGTTTATGGAGAAATTGCCGGATGCACTGCGTCCGGGCGGAAGAGTTGCAATCCTGACGTTTCATTCCGGTGAGGACAAGCTGGTAAAGAAAGCATTAAAAGCAGGTTATAAAGCAGGCATCTATTCTGATTATGCGAAGGATGTGATCCGTCCGTCAGCCCAGGAATGTGCAAAAGAATGGGCGTGCAAGATCGACGAAGATGCGTTGGGCGGTCAAGGCGTAACGTTGACTTTCCTATGGCATCATGCTATAGTAGCGAAGAACAAAGTAAATAAAGCGTTCGGTGCTGTTCTATATAGGAAGATATAGCAACAGGTAAAAGGGAAGCAGGTGCAATTCCTGCACGAACTCGTCACTGTAAGCAAATGTGACCGGCAGGCGTGAAGACGCAGCCACTGGGAGACCGGGAAGGCGTTCGGGCATAAGATTTGTAAGTCAGGAAACCTGCCGGTCGCTGGTGCGGGGAATGTACATTCCAGATCACGAGTAATTGATTGTACCGAAAAGTAATGGATCCGGGAGCTTTTCTTAAAAGAAATTCTTTTTCTGACTCAGACAGCTCAAAGAAACCGGTTTATTTTCATTGTCTTTCTGACGTTTCTTACTTACTTTTAGATAAGTTCAGCTTATTTCCCGTATTATTCAAGACAGGAGGAAAAATGAAGAACAAAAAGGTTAAATATCTTGCCATGTTGCTTGCGTTTTCTATGGCAGTTTCACCGATGTCTTATACGAAGGCATACGCAGAAAATGCGGAGACCGCACAGGCGGCAGGAGCGGTGAATGCAGGAGAAAATTTGGCAGACGGAGCAGGCATTCAGGAAGGAACAGATACTTCCGGTGGAACAGATACCTCTGGTGGAACCAATACATCCGATGGATCGCAGTCCGCTGATGCAGATCATACCGGAAACGAATCAAAAAGAAAATGGTTCTGAGAATGCAGGTTCAGAAAAATACAGGTTCACAGGATCAGAATACACCGTCACAGGATTCCGGCAGTACCGGTGAAAATCCGGGAGAAGATCAGAATACTTCTGATGAGACGGGAGCAGGAAAAGATTCTGAAAAAATGAATGAAAAATCAGATGATTCGTCTGACAAAGCTGATGCGGAGAAAAAGGATGCAGAAGAGAAATCTTCGGAAGAAACTGCAAAGCAGGCCGATGAGACAACTGCAAAAGAGACACTTGTAACACCGACGAAAGAGATCACAGGGGTTGAAGTTCTGAAAAATTATGGAACTTCTTATGGAATGTTCCCGATCACAGATGCAACGTGTACCGTAAAGGGGATAAGATTGAGATTTCCTTTAGTACCGGTACAAAGACTGTGTTTGACCGTCTGTATCTCGGTGCAGCGACAGACGAGGATAAGAGCAATTATGTTCAGGGAACGAATACCGGAAGTACCTGCCAGTTTACGATCCAGGTTCCGATTTCCGCAAAGAACAGTTGGATTCCGGTTTCGGTAGGACGTTCAGATAAAGGAACATGGTCAGAAAATCTGCTGTGGATGAGTATCCCGGATGTGCAGACATCAGGAGAAAAAAGAAGATTATCAGGCAAATGACGGAGTTACGGCAATTTATGGTTCTGATGATGCAAAGAAGCCGGGACAGGCTTACAGTATGATCAAGATCGCTTCATCTAAAGTGGTTGTAAAAGGCGGGGCATTGCAGGTTTCGGTCTGGATACAGCCGGCAAGCAGTGGCAGTTTTACTTATGATGCAATCTATGTCGGAAATAGAAATGATGAGACAAAAGAACCGATCATTTTAGGTGAAGTCGATACAGAAAAAATCTTGAAAAATTTACCTTTACCGTGCCACTTGAAAAAGCAGGCGGAGAAGTCTCTTTTGTACCAAGAAATGGAAGAACGCAGAGGTGGAGTACTTCAAGTTCACTGGCATTCAAGCTTCCTGCAATGGACGATTTTGTGAAACCGTCAGAGATCAACATCACAACGCAGCCGAAGCAGGAGACTGAGGCAGGCAGCGGAAGTTCTGTGGCACTGTCGGTGGAGGCATCCGGTGAAGAAGGAATCAATCTGAATTATCGGTGGCAGTTCAGTGCCGATGGTGCAACGTGGGCAGACTGTACCGGAGTTACTGCAAAGACTGCAACATATACATTTACCATGTCTCTGGAGACAGCAGGAAAGTATCGTTGTATCGTTTCTGATGCGACAGGAACGGGTGTCACTTCTTCCGAAGCAGTAGTGAAGCTGCCGGAGGCTCCGGTTGTTACGGGGAATCAGGTAAAAGTAGTAAAGTCCAACGGAGCTGACTTTGCAATGTTCAAGACCAGTGAATCAAAAGTGGTACAGGATGGAGAGGAACTGAGATCACTCTGTCAACAAAGAATGTCTCCTTTGACAAGATCTATTTTGGCTATAAAGATGATGAACTGAAAGAATCTGTAGCAAATGGCACAGAAGCAAATGGAGAATGGAGCTTCACATTCCATCTGCCGGCTTCTGCAAAGGGAACGACAATCCCAGTAACACTTGGAAAGCCGGATGGAAGCTGGTACACGAACCAGTATCTGTGGATGTATATCCCGGATGAGGGAATCACAGAACTTCCGAGTGCGGCAGATGCAGTAAAAGTGATCGCCGGGGGAACGGGTGCAGCGTACAATGATTTCAATATTGTTTCTTCAAAGGCTGTATTAAAGGGAAAAATGTAATCCTGACTTTGAATGTGAAAGGTCAGAAATGGACCCGCCTGTATCAGGGAGTTCAGGCAGATGCAGATAAGACATCTGCAGTAAATGGAGTTTATCGTGCAGAGGATGATACAACGACATTTACACTGACAGTTCCTGCAGAAAAGCAGGGAATGAACCTTGCAGTTACACCGGGAACGGCTTCTGCGTGGATGTCCTGGGCGAGAGATTTATATATCAATGTGCCGAATCTGGAAGGAAAAGCGAATGTAACAGAAAATGGAGTTTATGATCTGTACGGTTCAGCATATCCGACCAGCAGCTATGCAAGCCTGAATTTTGAACAGGGCAGCAGTATTTCCATCAATGGGGATACAGCAACCGTGACTATGGTTACGCAGGCATCCTCTTATGATAAATTATACATCGGATCAGTGACAGATGCGGATACTGCGAAAGATGCCGCTGCCATCAGTGCCGAGGATAAGTCCGAGATCGCCAGTGGTTATAAGACATTTACATTTACGATTCCGACCAGGGATCTTGGAAAAGAGATCAATTATGTAGTCCACATTCAGAAATCAAATAAATGGGCAGAAAAGCAGAGTACTTTCTATATTAACGGAATTCTGCCAAAGACAGGAGAACTTCCGACACCGGATCCTGATCCGACACCAGATCCGGAACCTGGCACAAAAGTTCCGGCAGATGGAATTTACAGTATCCAGGTGGATTCCAGTGCGTCTATGTTCCGTGTCATTGGATGTGAACTGACTGTAAAAAAATGGAAAGATGAAGGCGGTTCTGACGCTGAGCGGTACGGGATACGGTTATCTGTATGTCGGAACAAAAGAACAGGCAGCGGCAGCAGACAAATCAAGCTGGATTCCATTCCAGACAAAGATGACAGAGAACGGAGAAAAGTATACTTATGAAATTCCGGTGGAGTCATTAGATAAGGAAATTGCAGTTGCAGCTTATTCGATCAAAAATAAGATCTGGTATGACAGAATGCTGACATTTAAGTCCGAGACGCTTGTAAAGACCGGTGATATCGGAAAAGATGATCAGGGAAACGCTCCCAAACCGTCCAACCCGACAAAACCAGCAATACCATCAACAAAGCCATCCAACGGTTCTAATGGAAAGAATGACGGCAAGGCTGATCATGAGTCAAAATATGAAGCAGATACCAGTGGTTCTACAGGACATATAGACAGCACAACTGTCTTAAAAGACGGAGTGTATACACCGGATCGCTTTACATGGTCCGGTGGTACAGGAAAAAGTAAGGATCACCTGTAATAAAGTAACGATCAAAAATGGACAGGCTTATGCAACACTGGTATTCAGCAGTGACCATTACCAGTATGTAAAAGCCAACGGAAATACATATTATACGACAAAGAGCGGAGGAACAGCGACCGTAGTTATCCCGATCGCATTGAATAAAAATAATAAGATCCTTGGAATGACAGATAAGATGTCTGTGGCACATGAGATCGAGTACAGTATTTTCGTCTATCTTGCCGCAGCAGGAAATGGCACAACTGTCGGGGAGAACAGTAATAAGACACTGGACGAAAAAAGCACCGGAGATCATGGGACTTGAATATCAGTCAGAAACAGAACTGGAATATGCAGAATATTTCAAGATCTACCATTACGATCAGGGAATCGTTCTGTTGGAAGTAGACATGACAAAAGATACGGCAAGAGATCCTGAAAAGACATCCAAAGAAACTTCTGAGGATACAGAGAAAGAGGTTTCAAGTCCGATAAGAAAGACAGCACAGAAAATAAGAGCAGTAAGAGTGACGCTGCGGAAGAGGAAAGCGGAGATTCCACGTCGGATCAGAATGGAGTCAGTGAAGAAGAACTGGCAGCAGAACTGTATAAAGGCAATGTTGTAAAATATCTGCTTGTGCCGGAAGACGTAGAAGTACCGGTCGGTCTGGATCAGGATATGATCATTGTGAAAATGCCGGCAGATAAAACCTATGTGGCATCAGATGAGATCCTTGAACAGATGAAAGAACTGGATCTCCTTGACTCTGTGGCAGCAGTAGGAATGGAGCAGAAAGCTTGTACTGTTCCTGAGATTGCAGAAAAAAATGCAGGTAAATGAGGATGAAGATGAAGCGGATGCTGAAGTTATTTACGGGGAAGCTTTGAAAAACCGGAATTAAAAGCACTTGTGAAGAAAGAAGTATCTCTTGCATTGCTTCCGGGAGAACTTCTGCCGAGAGATGCAGAAGATGCAGAAAAAAATGACGATGCAAAGACAGACAGCACGAAAAAGGACAGTGCAAAGACAGAGGATAAGAAGACAAAAGAGCAGTCAACCGGTGATTCTGATGAAATGACCGTAGAAGAACAGACAGAAAGATTGGAAGAAATCACCGAAAAATTTGCATTGCTTTGGTATTCCGGTGATCATTGACCGGAGTGCAGATGAAAAGACGGAACTTGCACAGTACGAGTGGATCAAGGTATATGGAGTACTTCGGATGTGAAGAGAAAATGGACAAGATGTTTGAAAAGGCAGTAGATGAAGCAGGAGTACAGGAGAATCAGTAAATGAAAAAGAAGCTTTGTAGAATAACTGCATTGCTGTTGGCAGCGGTCCTCTCACTGGGGGCTGCGGTCAGCCGGGGGCTGGTAAAAAAGAACAGACAGTACACAGCAGACAGAAGAGACAAAAAATAAAAAAGAAGATCAGTCAAAAAGTGATAAAAAGGGCCGGAGATTGACGGCCTTACCTATGAGTCGACAATGGATCTGACCTATGCGACAGAATTTGACGTATATGATTATAAAGACGGATACAAGCTGTTGGATGTACATGAAGACAGACAGTACCTTGTTGTGCCGGAAGGGAAAGAAGCTCGGAAGGATTGTCGGAGGATATTGTAGTCCTGCAGCAGCCGTTGGATCATATCTATATGGCAGCAACAGCAATCATGTCGCTGTTGGATGCAGTGGATGCCATTGACCAGGTGAAATTTTCCGGTCTTAATGCATCCGGCTGGTATGTAGAAGATGCAAAGAAAGCGATGGAGTCCGGTGACATGATCTACGCAGGAAAATACAGTGAGCCGGATTATGAGACTCTGGTGAACGGAGGTGTGATCTTGCCGTAGAATCAACCATGATCCTTCATACTCGAAAGTACAGGAGATGATCGAAGATCTGGATATACCGGTCTTTGTGGACTATTCCAGTTATGAATCTCACCCATTGGGCAGAACCAGTGGATCAAACTGTACGGTGCAATGCTGAATAAAGAAGATGCAGCCGACAGCTTTTTGAAAAGCAGGCCCAGGTGATCGAAAAGCTGAAAGGCTTTGAAAATACAGAAAAGACGGTGGCATATTTTTATGTGAATACAGACGGTTCTATCGTAGTAAGAAAATCAGAAGATTATATCCCTTCCATGATTGAGATTGCAGGCGGACGTTATGCATTCAAGAACCTGAAAAATGTGGACAGCAATGCTCCGTCAGTCAAACTGACTATGGAAGAATTTTTATGCAACAGCAGTGGATGCAGATTATCTGATCTATAACGGAACAATCGACGGGCAGGTGAAGAGTATCAGCGACCTGGAAGCGAAGAGCAATTTGTTTTCCGAATTTAAAGCAGTAAAAGAAGGAAATGTATGGTATACAGGAAAGAACCTGTATCAGGCAACAGATACGGTTGGAGAACTGATCATGGATATGCATCTGATGCTGACGGATGGGGATCCGAAAGAAATGACCTTCCTTGAGAAGATGAAATAATGGAGAAACTATGAAAGATACAAGTTTTCACGGAGAAAATCTCAGACGGAGAGCCAGATACATAGCTGTATTTTCAGGGCTTGTGATTGCATTTGCAGTGACAGTGGTACTCAATATCAATACAGGAAATGTGCATATTTCCGTTCCTAAGATCCTCAGGATTCTTTTTCTGCGTGACGGGGCGGCAACGGAATACAGTATTATCTGGAGAATCCGCCTCCGAGAATCCTGATGGCAGCGATGCTGGGAGGAGCCTTATCTTTGTCCGGTTTCCTTTTGCAGACATTTTTGCCAATCCCATTGCAGGACCGTTTGTCCTTGGAATTTCTTCCGGGGCAAAAATGGTCGTAGCACTGACGATGATCATTTTTTTAAAATATATTGGTCATTTTTCATCGTATACACTGATCGTGGCAGCGTTTATCGGATCGCTGATCTCGACGGGGTTCATTCTTCTGATGTCAAAAAAGTACATCATATGGCGGCACTGCTGGTCGGGGAATCATGATCGGTTATATCTGTTCAGCGGTTACGGATTTTGTGGTGACTTTTGCAGAGGACTCAGACATTGTCAACCTGCACGGATGGAGCCAGGGAAGCTTTTCCGGTATGAACTGGAGCAATGTGAAGGTGGCGGCAGTGGTAGTCGGGATCGCATTTGTATGCACGTTCCTGTTGTCGAAACCGGTCAGTGCCTACCAGCTGGGAGAAGCCTATGCCCAGAGTATGGGTGTGAATATTCAAGTTTTCCGGTGGTACTGATCCTGCTTTCCAGTATTCTCTCTGCCTGTGTTACTGCTTTTGCAGGACCGATCTCCTTTGTGGGAATCGCAGTTCCGTTTCTGACAAGAAAAGCGTTCGGAACATCAAAGCCGATCGTGATTATTCCGGGAACATTCTTTGCGGGGGCGGTTTTCTGTATGATCTGTGACCTGATCGCAAGAATGGCCTTTTCACCACTGGAACTGAATATCAGTACAGTAACATCTATTTTCGGTGCACCGATCGTCATTTATATGATGGTGAAACGGGAGAAGGGAAGGTAGTGTATGGCGGATTTTTATTTTCAGTTAAAAGACCTGGCAGTCGGGTATCATGGAAATCCGTTGATCCGGGATATCAATATTGGGATAGACAAAGGCGAGATTGTGACGCTGATCGGGCCAAACGGCTCTGGAAAATCTACGATTTTAAAAAGTATTACAAGACAGTTGAAGCTGATCGGTGGAACGGTATTTTTGATGATACATCCCTGATGGAACTGTCGTATAAAGAGTTATCTTCCAAAATGGCTGTGGTTCTTACCGAGCGGATCAAGACAGAACTGATGAACTGTCATGATATTGTGGCAACCGGGCGGTATCCGTATACCGGCAGACTTGGAATCCTGACAAAGCGGGATGAAGAACTGGTAGAAGAAGCAATGGAGGCAGTCCATGCACAGGAACTGGGCAACCAGGATTTCAATGCGATCAGCGATGGACAGCGGCAGAGAGTTTTACTGGCGAGGGCAATCTGTCAGGAGCCGGAAATCCTGATCCTGGATGAGCCGACTTCCTTTTTGATGTGAAGCATAAGCTGGAGCTTCTGGCAATCCTGGAAAAAATGGCAAGAGAGAAAAAATGACGGTGATCATGTCTTTGCATGAAATCGACCTTGCACAGAAAGTATCAGACGAGATCGTATGCGTGCAAGGAGAAAATATCTCCCATTTCGGAAAGCCGGAAGAGGTATTTCAGGAAGAGATCATCCGTGACTTATATGGGATAACGAACGGGTCCTTTGATCCCAGGTTTGGAAGTATTGAACTGCCGGGAATAAAGGGAGAGCCGGAAGTGCTGGTCATTTCTTCAGGCGGCAGCGGAATCCCGGTATACAGGAAACTGAGAAAAGAGAGGATTCCTTTTGCAGCCGGCATTTTGTATGAAAATGATATTGACTGCGAGCTGGCAAGGCAGCTTGCAGTTGAAGTGATCACAGAAAAAAGCTTTTGAGGAAATTTCGGATGAAACCTTTGCAAGTGCAGAGAAAATGATAGAACGATGTGGAAGAGTGATCGATGCCGGGGTGCAGATCGGAACGTATAACCGCAGGATTGGGGAACTTCTGGAGCAGGCAGAGAGACTTGGAAAGTTAGAAAGAGCAGGTACACTAAAATAGTGTGCCGCTTTTTTATGTGTGCCGAGCATGGCACTAATCAAAGCTTAAATGGTAAACGTAAACCGATTCTAGCACCAAAAATATCATTCAAGAAAAACAATGAGGAAGTTGCCAACGTTTACTTGACACAAACAGCCGGACGTAAAAGATTGACATTTTCAGGAAAGTCTTTTTATACTAAATCTTGCTGAAAATAAATAGAGATACTGATTTAGAGTGGACAGAAGTTCATGAAGGGGTACACCACCGCGGGTGTAGTTCTTTGTGGACTTCTTTTTTTGTTGTCGGGCATATGGCAAAAGATCCAGTAGATTGTTTCCTATACCAGGATGAGTGTCTCCGTGATATGTAAGAACACTCAGCGGGACGCACAAGATGAGGTGCAGGAAAGAGCAGAAGGAGGAGAAAATGATTACAGTAAATGGAAAAGAAAAAAGGTCAGGAAGAGCAGACGGTTGCGGATTATCTTGAAGAAAATGGTTATCGGATGAACCGGATCGCTGTGGAGTTAAATGGAGAGATTCTTCCAAAATACAAATACTCAGAGACCCGTCTGAAAGATGGTGACAGTATGGAAATCGTGACATTTGTTGGAGGAGGCTGAAAAATGATATTAACAAAAGAAGAAATTATAGAAGCGTTGAATGAGCGTCATTCACCGGAAAAGCAGAAGCTTTTATCAGAAGGTCATGTAGCAGTCGCAGGTCTCGGAGGTCTGGGATCCAACGTGGCATATGCACTTGCACGTATCGGCGTGGGCCATCTTCATCTTATTGATTTTGATGTGGTGGATATTACGAATCTGAACCGGCAGCAGTATTTTATCGATCAGATCGGAATGTATAAAAACCGATGCACTGAAATCTCTGCTGGAGCGAATCAATCCATATTTAGACATCCGAACAGATACAGTGAAAGGTGACGGAAGAAAATTTACAGGAACTTTTTGCTGATGCACCGATCGTCTGTGAGGCCTTCGACAGACCGGAGGCAAAGGCAATGCTGGTCAACGGGATACTGGAACATTTCCCGGAAAAGAAACTGGTTTCGGCAACCGGTATGGCAGGTTACGGAAGCAGTAATACGATCCGAACGCAGAGGCTGATGAAAAATTTTTACCTTTGTGGTGACAGGGTGAGTGAGCCGAATATGGCAGGGGCTGATGGCAGCGAGAGTTGCGGTCTGTGCCGCCCATGAGGCAAATATGATCACAAGACTGATTCTTGGAGAAGAAGAGGCTTAAAGAGAAAATAAAAAAGAAGGAGAAATTAAAAATGAAGACAGCAGAAGACAAATTAATTTTGGGAGGTCATGAATTTACTTCCCGGTTTATTTTAGGATCAGGAAAATTTTCACTGGAACTGGTGAAAGCCTGTATTGAAAAAGCAGACGCACAGATCATCACACTGGCACTTCGCCGTGCAAACGAAGGAGGACTTGCCAACATCCTGGATTATATCCCGAAAATGTCACACTTCTGCCGAATACGTCAGGAGCAAGAACTGCAGAGGAGGCAGTGAATCGCAAGACTTTCAAGAGAAGTAGGATGCGGAGATTTTGTTAAGATCGAGGTGGTTCATGATTCAAATATTTACTGCCAGATAATTATGAAACGATAAAAGCAACGGAAATACTGGCAAAAGAAGGATTTGTTGTCATGCCATATATGTATCCTGATCTGAATGTGGCAAGAGCTTTGGTGGATGCAGGTGCAGCATGCGATGCCACTGGGAGCACCGATCGGTTCCAATAAAGGACTGAGTACGAAAGAGTTTATTCAGATCCTGATCGATGAAATTGAGATTCCGGTGATTGTGGATGCAGGGATCGGGCGGCCATCTCAGGCATGTGAAGCAATGGAAATGGGTGCAGCAGCAGTGATGGCGAATACAGCAATCGCAACTGCAGGAGATGTGCCGATGATGGCAGAAGCTTTCAAAAAAGCGATCGAGGCCGGAAGAAATGCGTATCTTTCAGGACTGGGAAGAACCATGGAGCGGGGCGGTAGTGCGTCCTCACCACTGACAGGATTTCTTCAGGATTAGGAGGCAGCAGAATGGAACATACAAATACAATGGAAGATACACATACACAGGAAAGCACACAGACCAGGGAAGATAGACATACCCATGAGATGCATATCAATGAGAGCATTCTGAGTAAGGAAATTCTGGAGGATCAGAAGAAAAACCGGATCGACCATATGACATACCTTCCGGGAATGGAGGACATTGGATCGGAAATACTGGATCAGGTTGTGGAAAAAATGAATGCGTATGATTATGACCAGTATACGGCAGCAGATGTAAAAAGGGCATTGGCACATTCACAGCGTACACCGGAGGATTTTCAGGCACTTCTGTCCCCGGCAGCCCTTCCATATCTAGAGGAAATCGCACAGGCGGCACAGGTGGAGACAAGAAAGCATTTTGGAAACAGCGTCTATATGTTCACTCCGATCTACATTGCGAATTACTGTGAAAATTATTGTATTTACTGTGGATTCAACTGCCATAACAAGATCAACAGAGCAAGGCTGAATGCAGAAGAGATCGAAAAAGAGATGGCAGGCGATCGCTGAGACAGGTCTGCAGGAAATCCTGATTCTGACAGGAGAAAGCCGTAGCAAATCGGATGTAGAATATATTGGTGAGGCGTGTAAGATCGCAAGAAAATATTTCAAAGTGATCGGACTGGAGGTTTATCCGATGAACTCGGATGAATATCATTATCTGCATGAATGTGGCGCTGATTATGTAACGGTTTTCCAGGAGACATATAACTCAGATAAATATGAGACACTTCATCTTTCCGGACATAAGAGAATCTATCCCGTATCGTGTAAATGCACAGGAGCGTGCATTAAAGGGCGGAATGCGTGGTGTGGGGTTCGGTGCTTTACTGGGACTGGATGATTTCCGTAAGGATGCTTTTGCCACCGGATATCATGCATATCTTTTGCAGAGAAAATATCCTCATGCTGAGATTGCATTTTCCTGCCCGCGACTGCGTCCGATCATTAATAATGACCGGATCAATCCGATGGAAATTGGAGGTCACGTGGATGATATCGAAGACAAAGGCGATGACCAGTTTGAGATTTCGATGGACGGTCAGTGAAGGAAGTTTATGATGCACTGCTGACAAATCATCTTCAGCCGGTTATGAGCGATTATATCTATGTATAAGGAAAATCAGGAGTACTGCGAAAATGTGATCGCAGTCAGCAACCGGCATTTGTGCAAAAAGACCGTTCCTTGAGCAGATCAAAATAGTATGCGAATGGCATCCCAAAGCACTGATTTTAAGGGAAAAGGATCTGACAGAAGCGGAGTATGAACAACTGGCCGGACAGGTAATGAAAATTTGTAAAACGTATAAAGTTCCATGTATTCTTCACAATTTCTGGCAGATTGCGGTAAAATTAAACAGTAACCAGATTCATCTCCCACTTCCTGTGCTGCGGCAGTTGGTGAATCAGGCTGTGATACACGAGAAAAATCAGGGCAGCGGAACATTTTATCAGATAGGGACTTCGGTTCACTCGGTGGAAGAAGCGGTTGAAGCGGAAAAAGCTGGGCATCTTATTTGGTGGCAGGGCATATTTATGCGACTGATTGTAAGAAAGGAGTTCCTCCAAGGGGAATCGGATTTTTGAAAGAAGTCTGTGATGCAGTGAGGCTGCCGGTCTATGGGATTGGTGGAATCCATTTTGAGCCGGAGCAGTGGAGAGAACTTGTAAAAGCCGGAGCAAAGGGTGGCTGCATTATGTCAGGAATGATGACGCTGGTAGAAGAGGAAGGAAAAGCAGAATGAAAATTGTAACAGCGATAGATTCGTTTAAAGGAAGTATGACATCCATGGAGGCCGGAAGGGCTGTGGCAGAAGGAATCCACAGGGCAGATGCCGGGGCAGAAGTACTCGTAAGACCGCTGGCAGATGGTGGTGAAGGAACGGTAGAAGCACTGACGTCGGGAATGAACGGGAGCAGACAGCAGGTACAGGTAACAGGACCGCTGGGAACACCGGTCATATGCGAATATGGAATCATTGAGTCATCCGGGACGGCTGTGATTGAGATGGCAGGTGCGGCAGGGATCACATTAGTTTCGGATGAAAAAGAAATCCGCTCTATACGACAACGTATGGTGTCGGTGAAGTGATCCGGGATGCCATCAAAAAAGGCTGCAGGCGATTCATTATCGGCATTGGTGGAAGTGCAACCAATGATGGTGGATCAGGGATGCTGCAGGCACTTGGATACGGATTCCTCGATAAAAATGGAAACCAGATTCCCTTCGGAGCGAGAGGGCTGAAAGTTTTAGAAACGATCACGGAGACGCATGTTCTGCAGGAATTAAAGGAGTGCAGATTCCGTATAGCGTGTGATGTAACGAACAGCCTGTGTGGTGAACAGGGGTGCAGTGCTGTATTTGGTCCGCAGAAAGGGGCAACTCCGTCCATGGTTGTGGAGATGGATCAATGGCTGGGAAATTATGCGGCACTGGCAGGGGAAAATTTCCGAAAGCAGATCCGAAGAAGGCAGGAACCGGGGCAGCCGGCGGGCTGGGATTTGCATTTCTGACATTTACTGATGCAGTTTTAGAGTCAGGGATCAAGATTGTTTTAGAAGAAACCCGGCTGGAAGAGTACATCAGAGAAGCAGACTTGGTGATTACCGGAGAAGGACAAATAGACGGACAGACCGCCATGGGGAAAGCACCGATAGGAGTAGCCGGACTTGCAAAGAAATACGGAGAGACTGAGATCGCATTTACCGGGGCAGCCGGAGTGGATGCAGAAAAATGCAATGAACATGGAATTGATGCATTTTTTTCCGATTCTGCGAAATGTGGTTACACTGGAAGAAGCCATGAAAAATGAAAATGCAAAGAGAAACCTGGCAGATACGGCAGAGCAGGTGTACCGGTTGTGGCGGGCAGGTACAGGCAGCGTGTCGGTATTTTGACTTGTGAAATGGATTCCCAAAGTATGGTTACTGGGAAGTCATAGATAAGAAAAATATAATGAAAGTTTTCTAAACTATATTGACATAATCAACAAGGTGTTGTATAGTCTGATACGAAAGTAAAATACTAATTTAATAAAGAAACTTTCTCTTATTCATAGCAGTGGAGATACAAAGGATCTAAGAAGCTGCGGCAACCCCACATTATAAAGGAAGGTGCCAACCTGAGCGAGTTATTCGAACAATAAGAGGATTGTTAAGATAAACTGACAGTCCGCTTGATGCGGGCTGTTTTCGCGTATTAAAGCCTGACCTGCACCCTGACAACTCATTGGCTGCCACGCTTGCGTGAGCAGACAGAGAGTTGCCAGGGTATAGGCAGGCCGCCCGCGACCGAGATGAAGCGAAGCGGAATCGAGGTTCCGCGGGCAGGTCAGGCAGGCAGTCAGAAAACCTGTACCGGAAGAAGGGCAGGCCGCCCGCGACCGAGATGAAGCGAAGCGGAATCGAGGTTCCGCGGGGCAGGTCAGGCGGACGAAGGCGATATTACGTGAAAGCAGTAAGCAGAAGAGAAAGTGAGTGAAAGGAGAACTTATGGAAAAGGAAAAAATTTTATTTACATCTGAGTCAGTTACAGATGTTGCATGTGAGACATGCTGTACAACAGGTCTTGTTATGGTTATGGGAGAGATCACTACAAAAGCATATGTAGATATCCAGAAGATCGTTCGTGATACAGTTCGCGAGATCGGATATACAAGAGGAAAATATGGCTTTGATGCAGATACCTGCGGTGTACTCACAACATTGGATGAGCAGTCCACAGACATCGCAATGGGAGTTGATAAAGGCTCTGGAAGCAAAAGAAAATAAGATATCAGATGAAGATATCGAAGCCATTGGAGCAGGAGATCAGGGAATGATGTTCGGTTATGCTTCTGATGAGACAGAAGAATATATGCCATATCCAATTGCTCTGGCACATAAGCTTGCACGTCAGCTTACTAAAGTTCGCAAAGACGGAACGCTGACTTACCTGCGTCCGGACGGAAAGACTCAGGTAACTGCAGAGTACAATGAAGATGGTTCTGTAAAGCGTCTGGATGCAGTTGTGCTTTCTACGCAGCATGACCCGGAAGTATCTCAGGAGCAGATTCATGAGGATATCAAAAAGTATGTATTCGATGAGATTATCCCGGCAGAACTCGTAGACGAAGAGACAAAGATTCTTCGTAAATCCGACAGGCCGTTTCGTGATTGGTGGACCACACGGAGACAGCGGACTGACAGGACGTAAGATCATTGTTGATACTTACGGCGGAATGGCTCGTCACGGTGGCGGTGCTTTTTCAGGAAAGAGACTGTACAAAGGTAGACCGCTCTGCAGCTTACGCAGCTCGTTATGCAGCAAAGAATGTTGTAGCAGCAGGACTTGCTAAGAAATGTGAGATTCAGCTTTCTTATGCAATCGGTGTTGCACAGCCGACATCTATCGCAGTTGATACATTCGGAACAGGAAAACTTTCTGATACAAAACTGGTTGAGATCCTTCGTGAGAATTTGATTTCCGTCCGGCAGGAATCATCAAGATGCTGGATCTAAGAAGACCGATCTACAAGCAGACAGCCGCTTACGGACATTTTGGACGTAATGACCTGGATCTTCCGTGGGAGAAACTTGACAAGGTAGAAGATTTAAAGAAATATCTGTAAAGTGAAAGAATATCTCAAAAATGAAAGAAATATTTGTAGAATCTGTAAAATAAGCAGAAGTATCAAAAGAAGGTGTCTGATCTCCTGAAAAGGTTCAGGCACCTTTCGTTAATCATACTCGATTTTCGGAAAGGAGCTGCAAATGAAGCTTAAGACAAAACTCGTTATCGTATTTATGGTGGTCATGGTATTTCCGATGCTTTTTTACCGGAGTGATGACAAGGGCATTTGTACCGGAAAAGGCAACGGAGATCCAGCAGATGTATCTGATCGTCGTATCCATCACGGCAGCATTGTTGATCATATGGATTTATCGTGCGGTATCAGTGCCGCTGCAAAAATTACAGAAAGCGGCAAGGAATATCAAAGAAGGAAATCTGGATTTTGAGATTAAAGCAGAAAATGATGATGAGATCGGGCAGCTTTGCAGGGATTTTGAGGAAATGCGTCTTCGGTTGAAGGTGCAGGCAGAGGAAAAGGTTGCGTTTGACCGGGAAAATAAGGAACTGATCAGTAATATTTCACATGATCTGAAGACGCCGATCACAGCGATCAAAGGGTATGTGGAGGGGATCATGGACGGTGTGGCGGATACGCCGGAGAAGATGGACAGATACATCAAAACGATTTATAATAAAGCGAATGAGATGGATCTTCTGATCAATGAACTGACGCTGTATTCCAAGATCGATACGAACAGGATTCCATATAATTTCACAACGATCTCTGCAAAAGGTTATTTTGGAGACTGTGCAGAAGATCTGAGTGTGGAGCTGGAGTCAAAAGGGGCAGAGTTTACATACCGAAACTTTATGGATGATGACTGTAAAGTGATCGTAGATCCGGAACAGTTAAGAAGAGTCATCAATAATATCGTATCAAATTCGCTGAAGTATACAGATAAACCGAAAGTGGAGATTACGATGGATGTAAAGGACGTGGGAGATTTTATCCAGATAGAGCTGGGAGATAATGGAAGAGGGATTGCGGCAAAGGATCTGCCGTTTATCTTTGACCGGTTCTATCGTGCGGATGCTTCAAGAAATTCTTCAAAAGGAGGAAGTGGTATCGGACTTTCGATCGTGAAGAAGATCGTGGAGGAGCATGGCGGAAATATCTGGGCTACCAGCGAAGAGGGCGTTGGAACCACGATGTATTTTGTAATAAGAAAATATCAGGAGGTACCCGTGAATGAGTAAACGTATTTTATGATCGTAGAAGACGAGGAAAGCATTGCAGATCTTGAGAAAGATTATCTCGAGCTGAGCGGATTTCAGGTAGAAGTGGCAAATGACGGAGAGACAGGTCTTCGGAGAGGACTTGCCGTAGAATTTGACCTGATTATTTTAGATCTGATGCTTCCGGGAGTAGATGGATTTGAGATCTGTCGTCAGATCCGCAGCCAGAAGAATACACCGATCATTATGGTTTCAGCAAAGAAAGATGATATTGATAAGATTCGCGGGCTCGGTCTTGGTGCGGACGATTATATGACGAAGCCATTTTCTCCGAGTGAGCTGGTTGCGCGCGTGAAAGCCCATCTTGCAAGATATGAGCGTCTGATCGGAAGTGTTGTGGAACAGAATGATGTGATAGAGATCCGCGGACTTAAGATCGACCGGACAGCGAGACGTGTATGGGTGAACGGTGAGGAACGTTCCTTTACAACAAAAAGAGTTCGATCTGCTTTCGTTTCTGGCAGGACATCCAAACCATGTTTATTCAAAGGAAGAATTGTTCCGGGAAATCTGGGATATGGAATCCGTCGGAGATATTGCAACAGTTACCGTGCATATCAAGAAGATCCGCGAAAAGATTGAATATGACACATCTCATCCACAGTACATTGAGACAATCTGGGGAGTCGGATACCGCTTCAAGGTATAAGAGAAGTTAAAAAGAGAGAGGAAAGCAGAGCGGAAAATTTTGTATAAGACAGGCGGAAGTCTGGCATAAAGATAGTTATAGAAAAGAAAGAACGTTACTCCATGGATGTGCAGTCATTCGGGAGTAACGTTCTTTTTTGTCAGACAGTCCCATCAATCAGGTCTTTCAGTGAGACACTGCCAAGATAATCCTGGATCAGTGTATCCAGTTTTTTCCAAAGTGGGCGGGTAGGGCAAACCGCTTCCCTTTCACATTCAGTCGCATTTTCTTCAAGACATGCCACCGGTGCAAGTGATCCTCTGTGAGACGGAGAATTGAAGAAATAGTATAATCCTCCGGTTTCTTAGTGAGCTTATAGCCACCGCCTTTTCCGCGAAGTCCAAAGATCAGGCCACCGGTAACAAGAGACTTGAGAATATATTTTCAAGATATTTTTCAGAAATCTCCTGCCGTGCTGCAATTTCCTTGAGTGGCGTATAAGTATTCGGATCTTGTCCGGCCAGATCAATCATGACACGAAGTGCATATCTTCCCCTGGTAGATATAATCATAATTATTCCTCCTACGTTGATTCGTTATTATTATGATACCAGGGTCAAAAGGTCTGACACCACGTGTGCTCGCACACCAGTGGTAGAACGACCTTGTGACCCGCCCCAATATGAGCATAAAAGTGGGGCGTAAGCACCACGATATGCGAATGTTGGGTAGGATTGTGGGAGCACGTAGTGCGTAACAATCCGTAGGTATCATAGTCGGGGGCTTTTGACCCCGACATCTTATTATAATACCCTATTTCAAAGTGAATTTGTAGGAAAAAGAAAAATATAATTGACTAACTTGTGCAAAAGTACAAAAAGTTCCGAATCAGACAAAAAGCAGAATGCAGTTGATGGAAAAGAGTATACAAGAGGACAGTATAATGATAAGATGATGTTGGGGTCAAAGCCCCCAACAATGCAACGGATTGTTTCGTGCTACGCACTCCCACAATCCTACCCGCTATTCGCATATCATGGTGCTTACGCCCCACTTTTATGCTCATATCGGGGCGGGCCTCAAGGTCATTCTACCACCAGTGTGCAGGCACACGTGGTTTCAGACCTTTTGACCCTGACATCATAAGATTACTGTAACCGCAGAAGAAAAAGAAGGACAGACTTTTTGCGGGATGGAAACAGAATGGACAGGCACAGCTTTTCAAATGTGATTGTAACAAAAGCAGATGAGAGGGAAAAGGATGTATTATAAGATTGCTGATTGTTTTGTGAAATATGAGCCGAATTATATGTATATGCAAAAGAAAATAAAACCATATGAAGAGCGGTTTCATGGAGAAAGTGAAAATTCATGTATATATTTAGGGTATAAGTCGGATGCATATTATAAAAAAAAGCAAAAATGCATCCAGAAATTACCTGTGAAAAACTAGAATACGTTTATGTTGGAGCTGAATTTAATAGAAAAATTTTAAAATACGGTGGTATCATGATTCACTCATCTGCGGTCGAAGTGGATGGAAAAAGCCTATTTATTTTCTGCTCCATGTGGTACAGGAAAATCGACACATACGAAGCAGTGGCAAAAATATTTTGGTGCAGATCAGGCGATTATAATTAATGATGATAAACCGGTTCTAAGACGACTGGAAGATGGATGGTATGCATATGGAACACCTTTTAGTGGGAAAACCGATGAGAATGTAAATAAGAAAGTAAAACTTCAGGGAATCTGTATGCTTGAACGGGGAGAGAATCGGATACGGCAGATTCAGCCGGCAGAGGCAATCCCTCTGATTCTTCAGCAGACGATCCGTCCAAAGAATGAAAAATACCTTGGAAAGATGATGGAGATTATGGATCAGCTTCTTAGAGAAGTTCCGGTCTATAGAATGCAGTGTGATATATCAGAAGAAGCTGTAAAGATGTCATATGAAGCAATGAAGGGATAAAGAAGGAGCAAAATGAAGTTAAAAAAGGATATATTATGAAAGAACTTGCCGGAAGATATGTAGTTCTTCCGGTAGGAGGCGAGCCAGAGGGATTTCAGGGAATGATACAGATGAATGTGACCGGAGGATTTTTATGGGAATGTCTCTCAGAAGAGAGGACAAAACAGGAATTGATCGATCTGTTTTTGGAGAAATATGATGCAAGTAGAGAAGATGCAGAAGCAGATGTAAATACTTTTATAGAAAATCTTAGTAAAGCGGGGGATACTGGAAGTCTGATCATTACGAGGAGAAAATAGATGATGTATGATAAAAGCACAGTGCAAAATTTTGTTTCAGATCATTCAGGGTTAGTTTGTTCGACAGTGATGAATTTGAAATAAATGCGGAGGCAGACTGGAAACTGATCTATCGGATCAGCCGGGAGCATAAAATCCATACGATTCTCTGTAGAGGATTGGAAAAGATTTCTTCAAAAGATAAAATACCGGAAAAGATGATCGGAAAACTAGAAGAATTGTGGCAGATCGAGAGGGCAAAGATGCTGTGCAGAAGTACTCCATTGATGAGATATTGGATGCATTTGAAAAGGATAAGATAGATTGCGTGCCTCTAAAAGGAATTTATATGAAAGAGTTTTATCCGGATTCCAGTCTTAGAACCATGTCAGATCTGGATATTTTTTACAGACAAGGTGATGAGGAAAAAATAGAAAAAGTACTGGTGTCTAAGGGGTATGTATTTGATCACGACGGTCCACATCATGATGTTTATCAGCGAAAGCCATTTATGAATGTGGAGATGCATCATCATTTAACAGATGGAGATCCTGTCGCTGAAAAAATATTATAAAGATGTATGGACGACCAAAGTTCATCTTAAAAAGGATATACTTCCATTTATGAATTTTCATGGGAAGATTACTATATTTATATGCTTGTGCATCTTGCAAAGCATATAAAAAAACTTGGAGGCAGTGGAATCCGCTCCATAATTGATATCAAGATTTTCCTTGATAAAAAGAAGGAAGAACTGAATTGGGATTATGTGAAAGAAGAACTAAAAAACTGCATTTAAGTCAATTTGAATATTGGATGCGGCAATTAAGTGAAGTCTGGTTTGGCACAGAAAAAAAACTACACCTTTGTATGATGAATTGACAGAGTTTATTGTAGACAGTGGAACTTATGGAACTATAAAAATTATCATGCAAGTCATGTTGTTGAATTGGGTGGAAAAATCAAAATCTTTCTGTAGGAAAGATACGCAGCAAACTGGAAATTATTTTTTACCATATGAAGGAATGCAAGAACAGTATTTATATCTGGAGAAATTTCCATTTCTTCTTCCGGTGGCATGGATACAACGGATTTTCAGAACAATAGTATGGCGTAAGGACAAAATCACTTCGACCCTGCAGTCTACAAATATAGAACAAGATAGATTGGAGAAAGTAAAAAAGTGATGGATGCTCTGGAATTGTTTGAAAGCGATTAACCGTTCCGAATTAGATAAAAATTGTGCAGTAACTGTTAAAAATGGCGAGCTAAAGTTTTATGGGAAGAGGCTCTTGATAATGTAGCCACTGTTGGATATAATGTATATGTGATGTCGGGGTCAAAAGCCCCCGACTTTGATGCCTACGGATTGCAGAAGCTAATTGATATCACAGTGAAAGCTCCTGACAAGGTTGTATACATATGAGAATGGAACGCTTACATTACCAAGTATTAGTAACTGTAAAATAATTTATACTTTGAATATAATATTTTATTTAGGAGGAGATGTGCAACATGAAAAAAGAGAGTTATGAGAAACTTGAAATGGAGGTAATTGCTTTCGATAAGATCCATATGGATACAAGCTCTACAAGTGGTATAGCAGTTGATGATAGGGAGGATGCTGATGAAGGAATCTGGACAGGATATTATTAAAATCTACCTTTAGATAAGACCGCATATAGAATGTTGTGAACCAAAAGAAGCTCTGATGATTTATTATCAGAGCTTTTGAACTGAAATAGCATTTCATGAAGAACGGGAGCAATACCATGAAAGAAGAAAATACCTATAGACAAACTATTCCGTCATCCACCACAGGCCGTTATACCGCCCTGACAAGAAAAAGCGATGCGGATCTGCTATGCCGCCCATGAGGGGCAGGTGGACAAAAAGCGGTGTACCATATGTCTTTCATCCGCTTCATCTTGCGGAGCAGATGGAGACAGAAGAGGAAATCTGCACTGCACTCTTACATGATGTGGTGGAAGATACGAAGTGGACACTGGCAGAGCTGGAGGCGGAAGGATTTCCGGCAAGTGTGTTGGATGCAGTCAGGCTGCTGACCAGAGAGAAGGATGTGTCATATATGGCTTATATTGAGCGGCTGAGCGGAAACCGGATCGCAAGAAAAGTCAAGCTGGCAGATCTGGAACATAACAGCGATCTGACCCGTCTGCTCGAAGTGACAGAACGGGATCTGAGAAGACAGGAGAAATATTTTCTTGCAAAAGAGTTCCTGCTCCGACAGGAAAATACATGAAAATGTTGAAAATGAGAATAAATTTCACCAAAACTCCGGTTTAAAATGCCGGAGTTTTATTGATGTTAAAAAGAATCATGGTATATTATGGTTAGTGTTGTCACGGACAAACTAGATAAAAAGCAGGTAGGAGTGATAAATATGTATCAGGAAGAATTTAACCGTTGGCTGGCAGCAGATCTTGAAGATCCGGATCTGAAGCCGGAATTATCCAGAATCGAGGGAAATGATGACGAGATTAAAGACCGTTTTGCAGTTGCACTGAAGTTCGGAACAGCCGGACTTCGCGGTGTACTTGGAGCCGGAACGAACCGCATGAATATTTATGTGATCAGGCAGGCTACACAGGGACTTGCGAACTGGGTTAAGACCCAGGGTGGAACGCAGACTGTTGCGATCAGTTATGACAGCCGTCTTAAGAGTGATGTATTTGCGAAGACTGCTGCGGGTGTTCTTGCAGCCAATGGGATCAAAGTAAGAATTTATGATGCATTGATGCCGGTTCCGGCACTCTTTTTGCGACACGTTATTATCAGTGCAATGCCGGAGTTATGGTGACAGCGTCCCACAACCCGGCAAAATATAATGGTTATAAGGCATACGGACCGGATGGATGTCAGATGACGGATGATGCGGCAGCGATCGTATACGAAGAGATCCAGAAGACGGATGTTCTGACTGGTGCGAAATACATGTCCTTTGCAGAGGGCGTTGAGGAAGGTCTGATCCGCTTTGTGGGAGATGACTGTAAGAAGGCTCTTTATGAAGCGATTGAGTCTCGTCAGGTGCGTCCGGGTCTTTTGCAGTACAGCCGGACTGAAGCTGGTGTACAGCCCGCTGAATGGTTCGGGGCTTGTTCCTGTTACCCGGGTATTGAAAGATATCGGAATTACTGATATTACAATTGTGCCGGAGCAGGAGTATCCGAACGGCTATTTCACCACCTGCAGTTATCCGAACCCGGAGATTTTCGAGGCATTGGAACTGGGATTGAAGCTTGCAGAAGAGACGGAGGCAGATCTTATGCTTGCTACTGACCCGGATGCAGACCGTGTTGGTATCGCCATGAAATGCCCGGACGGTTCCTATGAGCTTGTCAGCGGAAATGAAATGGGAGTTCTTCTTTTGGACTACATATGTGCAGGTCGCATTGAGAAGGGAACGATGCCGGAGAAGCCGGTGGCTGTGAAGTCCATCGTTTCTACCCACTGGCAGATGCGGTTGCAGAGCATTACGGAGTAGAACTCCGCAGCGTTCTGACAGGATTTAAGTGGATCGGTGATCAGATCGCCAGACTGGAAGATGCCGGAGAGGTCGATCGTTTTATCTTTTGGATTTGAAGAGAGCTACGGATATCTGGCAGGACCATATGTACGTGACAAAGATGCCGTGATCGGTTCCATGCTGATCTGTGAGATGGCAGCTTACTATAGAAGTATCGGAAGTTCACTGAAGCAGAGACTGGAAGAGATTTATGCCCAGTATGGACGTTATCTCAACAAGGTAGACAGCTTTGAGTTCCCGGGACTCAGTGGAATGGATAAGATGGCAGCTATCATGCAGGGACTTCGTGAGAATCCACTGACAGAGATTGCAGGATATAAGGTTGTGAATGTAACGGATTATCAGAAACCGGAAGAGACAGGCCTTCCGTCAGCGAATGTTCTGATCTACAAACTGGATAATAACGAGACAGTCATTGTCCGGCCTTCAGGAACAGAACCGAAGATCAAGATTTATTATACAACGCTTGGTAAGAACCTTGCTGAGGCTGAGGCTGAAAAAGAGAAACTGGCAGCAGCAATCGAACCGATGCTGGTATAAGAAGAAAAGAGAATCTATTTACCAACGAAGCAGACTTTAGATCATCGAATCCAAAGTCTGCTTTTCTTTCTTCTATCTGAAAAGCTCTTGTCCTGTAAGAAAGTCAGATGTTGCTTTTCCTAAAAATTCCAGTAATGGAGAAAGTTCAAAGACGGTCAGTTCTTCCACTGCACAAGGCGAAAGATCCATAAATTTTTTTTAGCATAGAAAGCAGACCGTTCATATCCTCGGAATGGATTCCCTCAATGCCGTTTTGGGGAAGGTGGGGATAAAGTTCTGTCGGCAGTTGATATTTTTCAACCAGATACCGGTTCATTTTAGTGTAATCACCGTAATAGTATTTTTCAGATAAGTAATCGGTCAGAGAAATGCACTGATTCGATTTATGGATCAGGACAGAGCAGATCTCATTGCGGATGTCGGTAATCTTTCCTTCTTTATCGTAAAAGGATACGATCTGGGGAATATAATCTTTAAAAAGCGTTTATCAATATAAAGATGAAAATAGTAGCCGAGATACAGATCATTTGCAAGCTGATTCTGATAGCTGGAAAGAAAACGTTTCAGGTCCGGCCAAAGCATCATTTTGTCGGCATAAAGCAGATTGCGGAAATGAGTCCGGTTCTTGTTGGCAGTGGCATCGGGCAGCAGAGAACCGGTCATGAAATCATTTTCGGAAGCAATCATATAGGGAAAATGAGGGTGATCCGGTAATTGGTTCAAAGCATTTTAGCGGAAGTCAGATGTAAAATAAAACCAGGCATAAAGTATAGATCCTTTCTTTGGTGATTTAGCTGTATACTATTTCAAGTATACAGTCAAAATCCCGTGATTGCCAATTATAAATTGCACAGCAGAAAGCAGTGTGGTAGAATGAAATCAATGTTCAGATAATGGATGTACCAAGGTAAAGCAACAAAGCGAATAAAGTTGAATAAATGGAGGAAGAAAGTTATGTATATTACATGTCTGGACGTAGAGGGCGTACTGGTACCTGAAATCTGGATCGCGTTTGCTGAGGCAAGCGGAATCCCGGAACTGAAGAAAACCACACGCGACGAGCCGGATTACGATAAACTGATGAGATGGAGGCTTGGAATCTTAAAAGAGCACGGCCTTGGACTGAAAGAAATTCAGGCTACGATTGAGAAAATTGATCCGCTGCCGGGTGCAAAAGAGTTTTTGATGAACTTCGTACCTTCAGCCAGGTGATCCTGATCAGCGATACATTCACCCAGTTGGCCAACCGCTGATGGAGAAGCTGGGATGGCCGACACTGTTTTGTAATAGTCTTGAAGTGGCGGAGAATGGTGAAATCACCGGATTTAAGATGCGTACGGAACAGTCCAAGCTGAGTACAGTAAAGGCGTTACAGTCTATCGGATTTGAGACGATCGCCAGTGGAGATTCCTATAATGATCTGGGAATGATCCAGGCAAGCAAGGCTGGATTCCTGTTCCGCAGTACAGATAAGATCAAAGCAGATTATCCGGAGATCCCGGCATATGAAAGTTATGACGAGCTTCTTACTGCGATCAAAAAAGCAATGAAATAATCTCGGAATTATAGCAGGACTTCAAAAAATAGAAAAATGAGATTTGAGTGACCGGTCGGAACAGAGAAATGTGATCCGGGAGATCAGAGAGATAAGAGGGAGCAGATGAACCAGAAATTATATAACCCTAAGTTTAAAGAAAAAAAGACAGCGGCTGAAAAAAAGAAGAAGACCAGAAATATTGTGATCATTGCGGTCATACTGGTTTTGGCTTCAGTGGCAACCTACTGGATGATGCCGAGGACAGGTTCGCTTGAGGACAGTACTCTTTTGATGAAGCAACCGTAAAAAGTCAGGCAGAAAAAGTCATAGGATATATTAATGCGGATGATTATGAAAGTCTGCAGGATGTTTCAGCTGATAAGATGAAAGAGATCATGACAGAAGAGCGTCTGTCAGAGGCAAAAGAAAAAGTTTCAGATGACTGGGGTGCATTTAAGTCAATGGGAGATATATCCACGACAACGATTTCCAAGCGTGGTGTGAATGCAGCGGTTGCTTATGTCACAGCGACATATGAGAATGTAGAGATTCATTATACATTAGCGTTTGATGAGGATATGAAGCTTGCATCTTTTGGAATGCAATAGAAAGTGTCATAAAATAGGTTGACAGCGGACAACGTAAAGTGGAAAAAGTTAAAATTTAACGCGTTAAAGCGATAAAAATTTTACACTTTACAGTATTGAAGTTTTGAAAAAGAGATGTTATACTGTACCTACGTTTTGATTTTGGGAGGTATTTGTAATGGAAAAGAGAATTAACGGACATACGAGATTATACGCTTTGATCGGTTCACCGGTCGGTCATTCAGGATCACCGGCGATGTACAATTACAGCTTTGAAAAGCTTGGGATTGATGCGGCTTATCTTGCATTTGATGTGAATGTAGGGCAGACAGCTAAAGCACTGGAGGCGTTCCGTACTCTGAATGTAGGTGGATTCAATGTAACGATGCCATGTAAGACGGAGGTAGCGAGACTGGTTGACCGTTTATCACCGGCTGCCGAATTGATCGGTGCGTGCAATACGGTCGTTGTGGAAGAAGATGGTACAATGACCGGTCATATCACGGATGGGACAGGTTTTACGCAATCTGAAAGAGCATAGTGTAGAAGTAAAAGATCAGAAGATCGTGGTGCTTTGGAACTGGCGGAGCAGCGACAGCGATCGCAGTCCAGGCAGCGTTGGACGGAGTAGCTGAAATTGCGATCTTCACCAGAAAAGATGAGTTTTTTGCCAATGGTGAGAAAACCGTGGAGAAGATCAAAAAAGCTGTTCAGACGATCGGAAAGGTGTACATAGAAGATTTGGATAATACGGAGAAATTGCGAGCTGTGATCGCAGAAAGCGATATCCATATCAATGCTACCCGTGCGGGAATGGCTCCGCTTCAGGATGTGATTCCGGTACCGGAGGATGTCCTTCGTCCGGAACTGGCAGTTGCAGATGTTGTATACAATCCATTAGAGACTTTACTTGTGAAGAAAGCAAAGAGGCAGGCTGCCGTGCGGCGATCGGTGGAATTGGAATGCTGTTATGGCAGGGAGCAGCAGCATTTGAATTATTCACAGGAAAAGAAATGCCGGTAGAAGAAGTGAAAGAAAAGTTTTTCTCAGAGGCATAAAGATAACGGGAATATAGAGTGAGTCTGAATGAAAAGAGGCAGGAATGGAATGTTTTTCCATCCTGCCTCTTTGAGAGTATAAAACTTTTTAAATCATTCTTGATGAAAAGAAAATTTTATAAAAATTTAATTTAATCTATCTTTTTTGCAAAAATGTAGTCTAATAGAGAGAGGCATTCTGCCTGTGGTAAAGAGAATGCTGCCGGAAAGAACCGGATACAAAGGATGAGGAGAAAGTGAATGGAAAAGGAAACTTTTGACGGAAACGATATAGAAGTAACAGAGACAGAAACGTCAGAACAGCAGGTGTCAGAGGAAACTGAGAAGCCCCACAAATGGAGAAAACCATTGTTGATCACGCTTGGAGGGATTGCAGGAACAACTGCTGCAGTTTACATTGGAACAGCAGCGTATTTCTATTTTCATTGTCTGCCGAATACGGAGATTAATGGAAAAGATTTTTCTTATGCGAACAGGGCAGAAATTGAGGACTATTTAAAAGAAGATACAAAAAATTATGTGTTGGAGATAAAAGGCCGGGAAAATGTGAAAGATCAGATTCAAGGTTCGGAAATCGGTGTTGAATATGAGGCGGATGATGCGGCAGGTAAGTTGTTACGGGAGCAGAATTTCTGGCTGTGGCCGGTTGCATTTGATCGAGAGCAGACGCTGGAAATTCCGGTCAGTGTATCTTATGATAAGGAAAAGTTAAAAAGAAAAGATCAGTACATTGAATGTAGTGACAGGTGAACAGACGCAGCCGGCTTCTTCCACTCCTTTTTTTGACGGAGAAAAATTCGTACCGGGAGAGGAAGGAAAAGGGACGGCAGTAGATGTAGATACATTGAACGAAGTGATCGGAGATGCAGTTTCCCATTTGACAGAAGAGCTGGAGCTTGATGATACAGGATGCTATGTCAGACCGAAATATACTAAGGATTCTCCGGAAGTTCAGGCAGCATGCGATCAAATGAACCCTTATCTGAAAGCAAGGATTACTTATGAGATGGATGAACCGGTTGTAGTAGACGGGACAGTGATCTCGCAGTGGGTAACGGCTGATGAAAATTTTGCTGTGACTTTTCATCCGGAACTGGTACAGGAGTGGTTGAAGCAATTTGCGGAAAAGTATGATACAGTCGGAAAGACAAGGACTTTTACGACAGCGGATGGCCGGTCAGCTCAGGTGAGTGGAGGAACCTATGGTTGGGAGATCGATGAAGAAAGCGAGCTGACAGCATTGCTTGCCAATATTGAGAATGGGGATACGGTCAGCCGTGAACCGGCATATGTAGAGGGAAAGACGGCGATTTCCCATGGTGCATCTGACTGGGGGACAACCTATGCAGAAGTCGATCTGACGAATCAGAAAATGTGGTATGTCAGGGATGGACAGATCCTGATGAGCACGGATATTGTGACGGGACTTCCGACCAGGGCAAGGCAGACCCCGGAAGGTGTTTATACGATTCTTGAAAGGATGAGAAATAAGACATTACGAGGAGCTTTGAAGCTGGACGGAACTTATGAGTATGAGACACCGGTAGATTACTGGATGCGGGTAACGTATTCAGGGGTTGGATTCCATGATGCAACATGGCAGAGGACATTCGGTGGTGATGTTTATACTTATCGTGGATCACATGGATGTATCAACATGAGCTATTCCGATGCAGGACAATTATATGATCTGATTCAGGTGGGAGATCCGGTAGTGATCCATTATTGATTTAGATGTCAGGGTCAAAGGTCTGAAACCACGTGTGCTTGCACACTGGTGGTAGAATGACCTGAGACCCGCCCCGATATGAGCATAAAAGTGGGGCGTAAGCACCATGATATGCGAATAGCGGGTAGGATTGTGGGAGTGCGTAGCACGAAACAATCCGTTGGCATCAAGATGTTGCGGACTGTTGACAGTCATGAATTGGCAGATAAAAACTCCAAAAGATATGAGATTGTCATGAGGAACAGATCAAAAGAACAGATAAGGAAGTCGAGAGAAGATGGACAAAAGAAAACTGAGTAATATGCTGTTGATTCTGACAGCGTTAATTTGGGGAAGTGCATTCGTGGCACAGAGCATCGGAATGGAATATATCGGACCGTTTACATTTGGTGCAGTCCGGAGCATTTTAGGGGATTGACTTTTGCTCCCGGTCATCTTTTTTCAGAAAGAAAAAGTCACAGGCAAATAAAGAGAAAGCAGAACCGGATGAAAAGAAAGAAAAAAAAATGAGCAAAGAAAGACTTTGCTGGCAGGAGGTATCTGCTGTGGTATCTGTCTGACGATCGGAAGTATGGCACAGCAGATCGGACTGCAATATACCACAGCAGGAAAAAGGCGGATTTATTACAGCTCTCTATATTCTGATTGTTCCACTTTTGGGACTGGCATTCGGGAGAAAAGCAGGGAAAAAAAAGTTTGGTGCGGTGTTATTTTGGCCGTGGTTGGAATGTATTTCCTTTGCGTAAAAGACGGATTTTCTATTTCAAAGGGAGACTGGATCATTTTTGGCAGGTTCTTTCGCTTTTGCGGGACACATTCTTGTGATCGATTATTTTTCGCCGAAAGTGGATGGAGTATGTCTTTCGTGTCTTCAGTTTTTTATTTGCGGGATGATCTGTGCCATTCCGATGCTGGTGTCAGAACAGCCGACAGTGAATGCGGTACTGGTATCCTGGCGACCGATCGTATATGCAGGTGTATTGTCCAGTGGCGTCGGATATACGCTTCAGATCATTGCACAAAAAATACAGACCCGACGGTAGCATCATTGTTGATGAGCCTGGAATCTGTATTTGCTGTACTGGCGGGATGGGTCATTTTAGGAGAAAGACTTTCCGTCAGAGAATTTGTGGGATGCGTACTGGTATTCTTAGCAGTGATTATTGCTCAGATCCAGGAACGGAAAGCAGTCAGTTCCGGAAATCGGACAGTTTCAGAATAAACTGCAGGGTTGCAGAATATGCCCCTAACGCATGAATAGATTAACAACATGAAGGACTCCGTCTTCATCATTCGAGCGGGTGATGAAATCAGCGGAGTCTTTTATAATTGGCTGTGCATTTTCCATGGCGACACCGAGTCCGGCATATTCGATCATGGAAAGGTCATTAAAGCCGTCACCGCAGCAGATCATGGAATCAGCAGTCAGTCCGATACTGTTGAGAAGTTTTTGCAGAGAATGAGCCTTATCAATGTTCTGAGGCATGATCTCAAGGAAATACGGTTCGGAAAGATAAATATTGAGTAGTCCGTGGTATTTCTCTTTCAGCAGTTTCATCAGCTCCTGAAGGACATCTGCGGGTCCTGGGACAAGCAGCTTATTGATCGGGAAATCAATATAGGAGACAAAGTCATCCGGCTGATAAATCTCCATACGGTTGATCCCCGATTCGATCCGGGTATACTGGTTCGGAGCGATCGCAGAGATAATCGTTGTATCAGTATCAGTGATCAGATCAACCTCCTGTTCTGCATAAGAGCGGACGATATCACAAATCGGTCGGATCATCTCAGGCGGAATCTGCTTATTATAAATGATCTTCCCATCTGAACAGCGTGTCACTCTTGCACCGTTAAAGGAAAGCATATAGCCTCCGAAATCCTGAAGACGCAGTTGCTTTTGCCAGTGGAGCAACCCCGTTGATGGGGCGGCCGCTGGCAAGAACAACTGTCTTTCCGTTCTTTGAATGTCGATGAGAGCCTGACGGGTCGGTTCGGTGATCTCCTTTTTTGAATTTGTAAGTGTGCCGTCCAAATCCAGCACGATAACCTGATATTGCATAATTCTCCTATTTATGTGCTTCATTCAGAAGCTCAGTTTTTGTATCATATAATTTCTGAGAAAGATCCACATATACTTTATGAGGATTGAACAAACGCTTTGTCTCATCCCAGAGAGTTGCTTTTTCTTCTATACAGAAAGCTGCGATCTCTTTGACGGAAGGGGACTCATACTTACATTCTCCGTGAATAAAAATTGGCTGTAAAAGTTCTTTCATAGTATAGGTTCCGCCTTTGAGAAGTGTCTTTTTCCAGGTTGCATTCGGATCGAAAAGAAGAAGGTCTTTTTCAGGATCATAAACCTCATCAACGAAACAAATAAGGTCTGCACGAAGCATATGAGTTTCTTTATCATAAATTCTGTAGATCGTCTTATTTCCCGGGTTTGTGATCTTCTCTGTATTTTCGGAGATCTTGATCTTCGGGATAAACTGTCCTTCTGCATTCTGGATCGCTGCCAGCTTGTATACACCGCCAAAGGACGGGGCAGTCTTTGAAGTGATCAGATTCGTTCCGACCCCCATGAAGTGATGGCAGCTCCCTGAATTTTCAGATCGTGGATGAGGTATTCATCGAGGTCATTGGATGCAGCAATAACAGCATCCGGGAAACCGGCATCATCCAGCATCTGTTCTTTCCTTTTTGGAAAGGTAGGCAAGGTCACCGGAGTCAAGGCGATTCCATAGCTCTTCGGTTTGATACCTGCCTCACGAAGCTCTTTAAATACACGGATCGCATTCGGAACACCGGATTTTAAAGTATCATAAGTGTCTACCAGCAGGGTACATGCATCCGGATACAGTCTTGCGTATTCTTTAAATGCAGTGTATTCATCCTTAAATGTCATGATCCAACTGTGGGCATGTGTTCCCATAACAGGCACATCAAACATCTCTCCTGCGAGTACATTGATGTACCTACGCATCCACCGATGACGGCAGCTCTTGCACCGTAAAGTCCGGCATCCGGTCCCTGTGCCCGGCGGAGACCAAATTCCATGATCCCATCTCCCTAGTGCGGCGTAAACAACGCGGGATGCTTTCGTCGCGATCAGGCTCTGATGGTTGATCATGTTCAGAATCGCGGTCTCTACAAGCTGTGCCTCCATGATCGGGGGCAACCACTTTGATGAGCGGCTCTCGTGGGAAAATCACACTTCCTTCCGAATCGCATAAATATCCCCGCTGAAATGGAATCCGCTCAGGTAATGAAGAAAGTCTTCACTGAAAGCCCCAGCCCTCTCAGATAGTCCACATCTTCATATGAAAAATTCAGATTCTTGATATAATCGATGACCTGATCAACGCCGGCCATAATGGAGTACCCACCTTTATTTGGGTTCTCACGGAAAAATACGTCGAAGATTACGGTCTGGTTTTCCTGAGTTTCAAAATAGCCCCGCATCATAGTAAGTTCGTACAGGTCTGTCAGTAAAGTAAGTTCTGTGCACTCATAAATTTCCCTTTTCTGTAGCATTGAATCAATTATACATAATTAATGCGTGTAAAATCAATAAAGAATCCATTGACAAGGGACTGTCAAATAGCTTAATCTATATGGAAGATTAGGATGAAATCCGATTGAATGACAGGAAGATCAGTGAAGTGAGTGCAGGGGCAGCAGATTGGAGTAGAGAATGAGATTAGAGTAAAGCAGGTACTGACGGTTGTAAAGATCGTAGATTTTGGAGTGTATCTGGGCAGCGATGAAGAGAGAGTGCTTCTGCCAAAGAAGCAGGTTCCGAAGGAATCGAGGTCGGGGATCCGATAGAAGTCTTTCTTTATAAAGATTCATCAGACCGCATGATTGCGACGACGAATGAGCCGAAGCTGACACTTTGGGGAGCTGGCAGTGCTGACGGTAGCAGATGTTGGCAGAATGGGGGCATTTCTTGACTGGGGATTGGAGAAAGATTTGTTCCTTCCATTTAAAGAGCAGACAGAGAAAGTGGAAAAAGGGGATAAATGTCTTGTGAGTCTTTATATTGACAAGAGCGAGAGACTTTGTGCCACAATGAAGATCTATCACCTTCTGCGGACGGATTCTCCTTATAAAAAAAGGATGATACAGTCAGAGGTACGATTTACAGAAGTGAACCGGGAGATCGGTGCTTTCGTGGCGGTAGATAATCTTTATTCTGCACTGATCCCGAAAAGAGAGATGTACGGAAGGATGTCTGCAGGACAGGAGATCGAAGCCCGTGTAGCAGCCGTAAAAGAGGATGGCAAGCTTGATTTAAGTGTACGTGGCAAGATCCCGCAGCAGATGGACGAAGATGCAGAACTGATCCTGGACTGTATTGAGACGTGTGGGGGCAGGCTGCCATTTACGGATAAGGCAGACCCGGAGCAGATCAAGATGGAGATGGGGATGAGCAAGGCGGCATTCAAGCGTGCGGTCGGAAGACTTTTGAAGCAGAGAAAGATTCAGATCAGGGAAGACGGGATTTACAGACTGTGATCTGAAATAAAAAAAGATCAGGCAGAGCCTATGGAGAGAGAATGTCAGGTGTCCGGTCAAAAAAGAAAAATACTACTTGAAATTAAGCTGGCAGAAGCGATAGATGGAACTTATTGATAACTGCAAAAGAAAGGACAATGAGGTGAAGGTATGAGTTTTGCACATTTACATGTCCATACGGAGTACAGTCTTCTGGACGGGTCGAATAAGATAAAGGAATATGTGGCAAGAGGGAAAGAGCTGGGGATGAACAGTGCGGCAATTACGGATCACGGAGTCATGTACGGAGTGATCGATTTTTATCAGGAGGCACGTAAGCAGGGGATCAATCCGATTCTCGGATGCGAGGTCTATGTAGCTCCCAATTCCCGGTTTGACAAAGAGCTGACCGGCGGAGATGATCGGTATTACCATTTAGTGCTGCTGGCTGAGAATAACGAAGGATACGAGAATCTGACAAAGATCGTTTCCAAAGGATTTGTGGAAGGGTACTATTACAAGCCGAGAGTAGATAAAGAACTTTTAAGAACCTATCATAAGGGGATTATTGCGTTGAGTGCGTGTCTTGCAGGAGAAGTTCCAAGATATCTTACCAAAGGGATGTATGAAGAGGCAAAAGACCGGGCTTTGGGTATCAGGAGATTTTCGGAAAAGGGAATTATTTTCTGGAGCTGCAGGATCATGGAATCCCGGAGCAGAAGCTGGTAAACCAGCAGTTGATGAAGCTGTCGCAGGAGACCGGGATTGAACTGGTTGCTACGAATGATGTGCATTATACTTATGCAGATGATGCGAAGGCACATGATATCCTGCTGTGCCTGCAGACAGGGAAAAAGTTGTCCGATGAGAACCGGATGCGCTATGAGGGCGGACAGTATTATCTCAAGTCGGAAGAAGAGATGGCGGCTCTGTTCCCGTATGCAAGGCAGGCACTGGAGAATACCCAGAAGATTGCAGACCGGTGTCATGTGGAGATTGAATTCGGCGTGACGAAGCTTCCTAAATATGACGTGCCGGAAGGCTATACTTCCTGGGAGTACCTGCAGAAGCTGTGCTATGAAGGACTGGATCAGCGTTATAGGACACCGTCGCAGGAGCTGAAAGACCGGCTGGCATACGAGCTGGATACGATCCGGCATATGGGATATGTCGATTATTTCCTGATCGTATGGGATTTTATCAAATATGCAAAAGACCATGGAGTCGCAGTCGGACCGGGGCGTGGTTCAGCAGCGGGAAGTATCGTGTCCTATTGTCTGGGGATCACGACCATCGATCCGATCCGCTATCAGCTGCTGTTCGAGCGTTTTTTTAATCCGGAGCGTGTGTCGATGCCTGATATTGACGTGGATTTCTGCTATGAGAGACGCCCGGAAGTGATCGATTATGTAACGAGAAAATACGGAAAAGACTGCGTGGCTCAGATCGTTACATTTGGAACGCTTGGCGGCAAAAGGTGTCATCCGTGATGTGGGACGGGTGATGGATCTGCCTTATGCCTATGTGGATTCGATTGCCAAGATGATTCCCCAGGAGCTTGGAATTACGATTGAAAAAGCACTGCAGATGAATCCGGAGCTTCGTAAGCTTTATGAGTCGGATGAGACGGTGACGCATCTGATCGATATGGCGAAGCGACTGGAGGGACTGCCGAGGCACTGCTCGATGCATGCGGCAGGGAGTGGTGATCTGCCAGAAGCCTGTAGAGGAGTATGTACCTCTTTCAAGGGCGGCAGATGGGACAATCACGACCCAGTTTATTATGACAACGCTGGAAGAACTGGGACTTTTGAAGATGGACTTCCTGGGACTGCGTACGCTGACCGTCATTCAGAATGCGGTACAGCTTGCAAGAAAAAAGCAGCCGGATCTTCAGATCGACAAGATTGACTACAATGATAAGGCAGTGCTGGATTATATCGGTACAGGAAAGACGGAAGGAATCTTCCAGTTGGAAAGTGGCGGGATGAAGAATTTCATGAAAGAGTTGCAGCCCCATAGCCTGGAGGATGTGATCGCGGGAATTTCTCTGTACCGTCCGGGTCCGATGGACTTTATTCCGCAGTATATCCGGGGAAAGAACGACAGATCATCCATCACATATGACTGCCCACAGCTTGAACCAATCCTTGCACCGACTTATGGCTGTATCGTTTATCAGGAACAGGTTATGCAGATCGTGCGTGATCTTGCAGGTTATACGCTTGGAAGAAGTGATCTCGTGCGTCGTGCGATGTCCAAGAAAAAAGCAGCGGTCATGGAAAAGGAACGGAAAACTTTCGTTTACGGCGATGAAGAGACCGGTGTACCGGGATGTATCAAGAACGGGATTGATGAGCAGACGGCAAATAAGATTTATGACGATATGATCGATTTTGCAAAATACGCATTTAATAAGTCTCATGCGGCAGCGTATGCTGTAGTTTCTTATCAGACGGCATTTCTGAAATATTATTATCCGGTAGAGTATATGGCAGCCCTGATGACTTCTGTGATCGATAATCCGACCAAGGTTGCAGAATATATTTACGTCTGCCGTCAGATGGGGATCAGAATCCTTCCGCCGGATATCAACAAAGGGGAGGCGGATTTTTCAGTAGACGGCGGAGATATCCGTTATGGACTGGCTGCGATCAAGAGTATCGGCCGCCCGGTGATCCGTGCCATTGTGAATGACAGAAAGGAACTCGGAGAGTTCAGAAATCTGGAAGATTTTATTACCAGGATTTCGAGCCGGGAGCTGATGAATAAACGGCTGGTGGAAAATCTCATCAAAGCCGGGGCATTGGATGTCCTGGGGGAACAAGAAAGCAGTTCATGAGTATTTATATTCAGATCGTCGACCATATGCAGCAGGAAAAGAAAAATTCCATGGTCGGTCAGATGAGCCTGTTCGATGTGGTGAGCGAGGAGCAGAAAGAAGAGTTTCAGATCAGAATGCCGGATGTCGGAGAATATACAAAGGAGAACCTCCTTGGATTTGAAAAAGAGGTACTCGGAGTGTATGTCAGCGGCCATCCGCTGGAGCCTTATGAAGAAGAGTGGCGGAAGGTGATTTCTGCGACCACTGCTGATTTTCAGGTTGATCCTGAAGTCGGATATACGAAAGAAGGTGCAGACGGAGCCAAAATCGATCATCGGCGGTATCATTGCGGAAAAGACGGTGAAGCATACCAAGACGAACCAGATGATGGCATTTCTGACGGTAGAAGATCTTTTTCGGAACAGTAGAAGTAGTTGTATTTCCGAGGGACTACGAGAAAAATCGACAGTATCTTGAGGAAGATAATAAGAAGTTTTTAAAGGGAAGAAGTTTCGGAAGAAGATGACAAGGCAAGCAAGCTGATCTGCGAGAAGATCCTTCCGTTTGAGAGAAGAAAAACGAGGAATTATGGATCCAGTTTCCGGATAAAGAAACGTTTCTGGATGAAGAACAGATCGTAACCTATGGATATCTGGCAGATTCAGAGGGAAATGACGAAGTCATGATCTACTGTGAGAAGGAAAAAAACGGTGAAAAAATTACCTGCCGAATAAGAATATCAGTATAAATCCACAGATCTTGAGCAGGTTAATGAACCATTTTGGTGAAATCGGGTAAAAGTAGTAGAAAAAGCTATTGAAAACCACTTCTAAATAAGGTAGAATATTTTCGGAGTTGATAAAAATAGACAATAGAGATCTTTATCAGACATTGCAGAGAAAGGGTGGAATAACATGGCAGAGAAAACTATGAATGAAAAAAAAAATATCTGGACGAGATTGAGGATAAGATCCGTACGATCGGAGTTCTGACGAGTGGAGGAGACGCTCCTGGAATGAATGCAGCAATCCGTGCAGTCGTAAGACGTGCCCTTGCAAAAGGATTAAAGGTTCGCGGAATCCGCAGAGGATATCATGGACTTCTGAAAGAAGAGATCATCGATCTGACAGCACGTGATGTGTCTGATATTGTTCAGCGTGGTGGTACAATTCTTCAGACAGCACGTTGCAAGACAATGCGTACAGAAGAAGGACAGCAGAAGGCAGCTGCTATCTGTAAAAAGTATGGCATTGATGGTCTTGTAGTAATCGGAGGAGACGGATCATTTGCAGGAGCTCAGAAGCTTGCAAACCTCGGAGTTAATACGATCGGTGTTCCGGGAACGATCGATCTGGATATCGCCTGCACAGATTATACCATCGGATTTTGATACCGCGGTTAATACAGCTATGGATGCGATCGATAAAGTCCGTGATACTTCTACATCTCATGAGCGCTGCAGTATCATTGAAGTTATGGGACGTGATGCAGGATACCTGGCTCTGTGGTGCGGTATTGCAAATGGAGCTGAACGTATCCTGATGCCGGAAGAGCATGGATTTGATGAGAAAGCCCTGATCGAGGACATTCTTGAGAATAAGAAAACGCGGTAAACAGAATTATATCATTATCAATGCAGAAGGTGTTGGTGATTCTGTGAATCTTGCAAAGAGAATCGAATCTGCAACAGGTATTGAAACACGTGCTACCATTTTAGGACATATGCAGCGTGGTGGAAGCCCGACATGTAAGGACCGTGTCTATGCAACCACAATGGGTGCAATGGCAGTTGACCTTCTCTGCCAGGGCAAGACAAACCGTGTCGTTGGATATCGTCATGGCGCTTTTGTTGATTTTGATATTGATGAGGCTCTTGCAATGAAGAAGACCATTTCTGCATACCAGTATGATGTGGCTAAATCACTTGCGATCTAAATAAGCATTGCAAATCCTGGTGATTCAAATTATAATATTATAAAAACGACATGATGATAATTCAGCCTTGTGGAGTCTTTGGAGTCCGCATGGCTGAATTTGTGTCATTATAGAAAATAGGGAGAATATAGTCGGATATGATGAATAAAAAGACAGCTCCTGTCGGAGTATTTGATTCAGGAGTCGGAGGACTGACGGTTGCAAGAGAGATCAGCCGACAGTTACCGGATGAGAATATTGTTTATTTCGGAGATACTGCCCGCGTTCCTTATGGAAGTAAGTCGCAGAATACGATCATTCGTTTTTCGGAACAGATCATTCGTTTTTGAAGACCAAAGAGGTGAAGGCGATCGTGATCGCCTGCAATACTGCAAGTGCATTGGCACTGGATGCGGTGAAAGATGAGTTTGATATCCCAATCCTGGGTGGTTATTCCGGGTGCGAGAGCAGCCGTAGAGGCGACGAAGAACAGGAAAGTCGGAGTAGTTGGGACAGAGGCAACGGTTCAGAGCGGGATGTATACGAAAGTGATCCAGGGAATGAACCCGAGATCACGGTCATTGAGAAGGCCTGCCCGTTGTTTGTTCCTCTGGTGGAAGAAGGATTTAAAGAGCATCAGGTAACAGAGGAAGTAATCGAGTATTATCTGGAATCTATGCGAAGTACGGATATTGATGCCATGATTCTTGGCTGTACGCATTATCCGTTGCTCAGATCCAAGATCCGGCTTATATGGGGACAAGATTCAGATTGTAAACCCCAAGCTTATGAGACAGCGATGGATCTGAAATGTCTGCTGGAAGAGAATGATATGGCGAATGACGGAACAGAAGGGCAGCACAGCAATTATTCATTTTGCACGTAAGTGATGCGGCAGAGAAGTTCAGAAAATTTGCAAATACAGTCATGCCATTTGATGTGCCGATAACGAATGTAGTGAATATAGAAGGATATTAAAGATTATGACAAAGGATGTATTGCGTACAGCGATGATCATGCTTCTTGTACCGGAAGACTTGGTGGCGGACTGTCGGGAATGGAACTTTTGCAGAGACCGCCATGGTATCATCTCGGTGAATTTGGAGTGATTTTTATAGCTGCGGACCCTGTTCATGTTCAGCTTCTTTCAACATTCCTGGAATCCTTTATGCAAGAAGTAATGGCTTATTTAAGTTCAGATAAATTGGCTGTCACAGACGGCTTATAAGGTTATGGCACTGGTGATGCTTTTTGCAGGAGGTCTTGCGGCCCATGGCCAGTTGTATGGGATCTTGGTGATGTCGACTGGCTTTGATGACGATCTTCAATACAGCAATCCTGTATCTCCTTGGCGGAGAAGCGCGTTAAAGCGGAGCTGGGAAAGGAGGCAGGAAAAGCGTGTAAAAAGAAAAGTTTGGAAGAGTGATCACGGAGGAGTGATCCGGGGAATAGAGATCGGAAAAACAGCAAAGCAATACGTAAATTGAACGAAGTATTGAG
>VOFB01001803.1_pt1 | contig 48708 bp, 58 predicted proteins | sample 5384141 | NCBI WGS metagenome assembly VOFB01 (sample SAMN12384721, study PRJNA508395) | human gut metagenome | isolation source: healthy gut A | host: Homo sapiens | reverse complement strand
GCCCCTTTCTTTCTGTTTTGGGATCTGCGATCATTTCACCTTTATCGAATGGATGACCGGCCGTCTTTAGAACAGGTTCGACACAAAAAAATGGTGGGATTATTCTAAGCGTTGGAATCTGGACGGATACATCTGTCTGCAATATTCAATACTGTGGGGTATACTTGGATATATCGCGATCCAGTGGGGCAATACTCTGATCCTATGGTTATGGCAATTTATCCCCACCTTTGTTACCTATATTATTTTATGGACGTTAACCGCCATCTGCTGCATGGATATAACGGCTTCTGTCCTGACTATACTACATTTAGAGCATAAATCGCCCACTCTGATCCGACTGAATCGAACTTTTTTATTTAAGACATCTTTCGGAAGGGCACTTACCGCACACATACGGCGTCGTATCCAAAAAGCCTATCCGGCCACTGCAACGGATAAAGTCATTTCGACATCTGCTACCAAACTGCCATTTTCTGAATTTATCTGGCTGTTCATATTAGGGGCTTTCTTAGGAGATATTGTAGAAACCATATTCTGTCGTCTGACTGTCGGTGTCTGGATGAGTCGCAGCAGCGTGGTATGGGGTCCCTTCAGCATTGTATGGGGGCTTGCCATCGCTTTAGTGACCACTCTTCTGTTTAAGAGTAAAGGCAAGTCCGACCGGCATCTTTTCATACTTGGGACGCTATTAGGTGGTGCTTATGAATATAGCTGCAGTGTATTTACTGAAATTGTTTTTGGAAAAAGTTTTTTTGGGATTACAGTCACATTCCGTTTAATCTTGGCGGCCGCATCAACCTGTTATACTGCTTTTTCTGGGGATTTGCCGCTGTCATCTGGTTCAAAAATCTGTATCCCATCCTGCACCATGTGATCGAACGGATATTGCATAGATCCAAATATCTATTGACAACTGTCGTTGCTGTGTTTATGATCTGCAATATTATAGTAAGCATGCTTGCTCTGATCCGATACGATACCAGGGAACATTCTCCAAAACCAAAAGCACATTGGGAAGAGGTAATGGATCATTACTACCCGGACGAAACAATGCGAAAGATCTATCCTAATGCAAAATAGCAAAGTAAACGAGTCATATGCCAGTCGTGTAATGTTTGATCAAAGTGCACCCATGCAGCAAAGTAAAAGACCATAGATTACTTTTTCATCTATGGTCTTATACTTTACTTATCGACTTAACATCTCTAGCGTTGCTAACAGCACATCATCTTCCCATGGCTTCGGAATCAAATATTTTAATCCAATTCCCCGAACCTCTTCTAATGTACTTGCATCACACAACGAACTTAACATCATGATCTTTACATCCGGATGTTTCTTCATCAAAATCTGCGCCGTTTCTAATCCATCCAAGCCCGGCATAATAATATCCATGATAACAATATCCGGATGCATCTCATCATAAAGCTTGATGCCATCCTCTCCATTAGCTGCATAGGCTACCACTTCATATCCATTTTCTTCTACTACATCCTGTATCTGTTTGGAAGCGAACGGTGAATCATCTACCACCATTATTGTAATTTTATCCATTTCGATCCCTTTCTGCACATTTTTCCGCAATAAGCATATTCTGGCCTCATTCAACACCGGAATAATGCAGCTCAACCTGCATCGTCCCAATCTCTGTGTCAAATATAACGTCCATCTGTTCCTTCATAACATCTTCATGCCGAATCTCACTTTGATAAAACGGCACTGATAAGCGCGAAACTTTTTTTAATGTATTATTCAAACTGGATACACCATGTCCACAAACAATATTAATATATTCTTTTGATATACAATGGAATCTGTTCATCCGGCGGCAAACCACCACCATACATTTTTGAAACGATCTGTAATACCATTGACTCCGGCATATCACAAATAATTTCCATACGAAGATAGCCACTCGTACAGATCATGATCTGCCGTACGGGCTGCTGCAGGAATATTCCGTTGTCCTGTTTCCGTCTCTGTAATTGCAGCCCCAACAATTTTTGACTCACAGAAACGAACGCCTGCTCAAAGGCCTTGCTCACCATATCCATTTCCATAGTACGACCCCCTCTCAACTCATGGCTGTACTATTCACCCAAGAATCTCATCTTTGCAGATGCATCTCTCGCCTTCTTTTCAGCCGGTTTGCTCGTCTGATATAAACCGGAAAACGAGTTGGATAATGCGTTCTTGCATTCCTTACAGTATCTTCCGGTCAATATCGGTCTACCGCATTTCTCACATTCTATCGTGATTCCGGAACCCTTGGTAAAGGCCAAACGCTCCTCACGAACCCATTTTTTCAACTGCTGTACCGGTACTCCTGTATCTTCTGCTACCGTTGCCATGCCTGCCCCCGGATTCTCGCGAATGTATTCTTTCACATCCTGAAAGCGTTCCTCTAACTTCTTATTGCATTGAGGGCAAAGCGGTGAATTTGTATAGTTAAATAAATGACCACACATTTTGCAATTTCTAACGTCCATGTTATGCCTCCTCTACACACCTTTTCCTATACACACACATAAAAAATATACTTTATCGAACCCTGCCTGCAAAAGTGTCGGCGAGCAAGCTTCTACCGTACTTCCTGTCGTATAAATATCATCAATTATTATAGCACATTTTCCTTGTAAACACAACTTTCTATAGTCTGCTCTGCAACGAAACGCCCCCTGTAAATTACGGCTTCTCTCCCGTTTCGACAGTTCTTTCTGTGGTGCCGTATGTTTCACCCGCACTAACAGATCCGATCGCATTGGCAGACCGGATAATCTCGCCATTTCTTTTGCTATCTCTTCTGCCTGATTGTAACCGCGTTTCCGATATCTTTTGCTATGGACCGGCACCGGAACGAGCACCGGTTCTCGGATACGCTGCAGCCATTCTCTCTTGGCATCCCATAATAACCTTCCATATACTTTGCCGTATTCTGCTCGGCCTCCCTGCTTAAATCTCGCCATTGACTCCTGCATTTGCCCTGTATACAAAAGTACTGCTCCCCCCACTGTAAAGCTATGTGGATGTGCTCTACAATCTGCGCAGCACATCTGATCCCGATCGATCGGTTTTCCACAATAGGGGCACAAAGGCTCCTGCAAAAAATGAAGCTGCTCTGTACATCCGCCGCAAAACCCCCGTTCACCAACCGCCAACACCTTGTCGCACCCCGGACACCTCGTTGGAAACACGATCTGCAATAGACTATCAATGATTAAGTTCAGCGTCTTCTTCCTCCATTTCTTTAATGCGCTGGCATAAACTTGAAAAACGTTTCTGCTCATTCACATTGTGGATCATCCCCTGTATAACTCTGCTGCTTCCCACTGTCGTTACACATTTCTTTGCTCTCGTCACCGCAGTGTATAGCAAGTTGCGTCCCAACAGCATTTTTGGACCACCAAGCACCGGAAGCACAATAGCCGGATACTCGCTGCCTTGGGATTTATGGATCGTAATTGCATAAGCCAGTTCCATTTCATCCATCTGGCTATACTCATATTCCACCATTTTTCCCTCTTCAAATTCAACGACCACCTGCTCCGCTACCGGTATGATCTCCCGAATGATTCCGGTATCCCCATTAAACACACCGGTCCCCTCTTCATATACATCGCCCAAGGACGTTTTCTTTGTCCAGCGTATCTGATAATCATTCTTGATCTGCATCACTTTATCTTTCTCACGGAATAACACCCCATGAAATTCTCGCTCCACCTTGCCTGCATCTGCCGGATTCATATATTGCTGCAGCACCTGATTCAAATGTTCCACACCTAACTCTCCCTTTCTAGTCGGCGTAAGTACCTGAATATCATAGGGAGAAGCATCTACATGCGGAGGGAGTTTCTGCATAATAAGCTGCACGACCACATTGATCACAGACGCACTGTCTTTTCGTTCCAGATGCATAAAATCCGGCGATGCATTCTCTAGCGAGATTTCTTCGCCGCTGTTGATCCGATGCGCATTCATAACGATCTGACTTTCTGCAGCCTGTCGAAAGATCCGATGCAGCCGCACAACAGAACAAAATTCCGCCTGGATCATATCTTTTAAAACATTACCCGGTCCTACCGATGGCAGCTGATTCACATCGCCAACTATGATGAGGCGCGTTCCCGGAACAATAGCACGAAGAAGCGCATTCATCAAATAGATATCGACCATAGAAAACTCATCTATGATCACAACATCCGCTTCCAACGGCTGTTTCTCATTACGCTCAAAATGCATTGCTCCCTGCGTATCCCCTTCACTCACGCCACCATTGATCTCGAGCAGCCGATGTATTGTCTGCGCCTCCCATCCAGTCGTTTCAGACATTCTTTTTGCGGCACGTCCGGTTGGCGCCGCCAGCAAAATATCCAACCCTTCCTGTTCAAATACCTGTAAAATAGTATTGATCGTCGTCGTTTTACCAGTACCCGGCCCACCGGTTATAATTGTTACACCATTTTGAACAGCCTGATACACCGCTGTTTTCTGTAGTTCATCTAACTCTATCTCCTGCCCCTTTTCAACCTTTCGCACCATTTTAGCAAGTTCTTTCTCAGATAGCTCGTAGGAAATATTAAGATCTAACAGCATGCGTGCACAATTAAGTTCCATATAATACAGCGTACTCAAATAAATACAGCGCTCTTGATCCTGTTCACAGACCTTTAATTCTTTATTCAACATCATCCCCTCTAAGGCATCGGAAACAACCCCTCATCGACCAATAGAAGCTCTGATGCCTCTGATCAGCCAAGACTCCGGCAAGTAACAATGTCCCTGTGTTCCGGATTGCTGCAAAGCATACAGAATACCTGCATTGATCCGAAACTCCGAATCAGAAGCAAATCCAGCCTGGCGCGCAATCTCATCGGCAATCTTAAAGCCAATTCCCTGAATATCTTCCGCCAACCGATAAGGATTGCGTTTCAGGATCTCATACATTTCATCCCCATAATATTTATATATCTTAACAGCCATTTTCATGCTAATACCGTAATCCTGCAGAAAAAGCATTGCCTGGCGCATCTGCCGCTTATCGTTAACCTGTTCTGCTATGCGTATCGCCATTTTCTCACTGATGCCTTTGACCTCTGCCAATCGTTCCGGCTCACGTTCAATAATTGTAAATGTGTCCTCTCCAAACCGCTTCACAATACGTGCCGCCAGTGCAGGTCCAACACCTTTTATCGCACCTGATCCCAAATATCTCTCAACAGCAACTGAGTCTTTTGGTTGTTTTTCTTCGTACGAATCCACCTGTATCTGCGGACCATAATTTTTATGTATCACTTCTCTGCCGGTCACTTTCAAATACAGCCCCTCGGCAACATAAGAAAACTGTCCTACACAGCACACTTCCTCTTCTTCCTCTGCATCTACCAAAAATAATACGGTATATCCATTTTCTTCATTTCGAAAAGTAATACGCTCAACATATCCTTCCCATTCAATCTGCTCGCTCACTATAACCTCCTCGTCAAGTTTCCTACAGTGCCAAGCATAACAATACCAGCATCTTGCTATGCGCCACCCTTCACAATAAAATGATCAGTTCCTATCCATTTGAAAAAAGCCACTGTAAACACAGTGGCCCCATTGTCTCTATTTAGACAGATCACATATACGATCAGTTACGCTTCATTGAGTCATATAGCTGCTTAGCAAGACCAACCTGACCACTTTCTGTAATCGCCTCCGCGTAGCTTTGGTTCAAAGTATCCCCAAAATACTGCATATATTCACCGTCATCTTCTTCGCTTTTTACCATTTTGCGCGCCTGTTCAATGATCTTTTGTACAAAATAGGTTTCAAATCCTTTGCAGGCATCCATCAACTCTTCATCTGTCGAATCACTATTTACTGCATTCAATGCGCTTTGCGCCTTCGAGCCGGTCGCAGACTGCACTGACTGCTTATAGCTGTCATACATAGATGAAATATCATATACAGAACTCATTGTTAACACCTCACATCATCCCATGAAGAAATCTTTCAAAAGATCTCTCATCCTCTTTTCGAAAGAATCTTTTCAAAAACTTCGCATTCTCTCAGAAGCAATCTTCTAAAGCATTTCATGGTAATTCCAAAAACAACCGTTTCAAAAGCCTCGCATTGCTCTTAAAAACCGGCATCCTCGTCTATATTATTACATCTGAAACGTTATGATCTCAGATTATTTGCCTGCTGCAACATTTCATCCGATGCAGTGATCGCCTTCGAGTTCATCTCATACGCTCTTTGAGTAACGATCATATCCACCATCTCATCAACCGCCTGCACACTGGATGCTTCTAAATATTTATTCTTAATAACACTTCTGCTCAACGCTGTGTCCTGCCCCTCGATACGGGCATCACCAGAGGCCGCTGTTGCCTGAAAATAACTATCCCCGATCTTATTAAGACCGGCAGGGTTATTAAACTGAGCTGCTCCAATAGTAACCCCGGTCAAATGCGGGTTGTTGTCCGCTCCACGTAACATGATGCGTCCATAATTGTCAAACGATAATTTAGTAACATCTGTCGTACCATCAAATGTAATCGGATTACCTTCAGAATCCAAAACCGCATAACCTTCTGCTGTTGACAACTGATAACCGGTACCATTTACAGCCATTGTAAAATGACCGTTTCTTGTGTATGCCGTAGAGCCATCCGGCATTTGGATCATAAAAAATCCGTTTCCCTGGATTGCGAAGTCAAAATCGCCTTCTGTATGTGTAAGTTCTCCCTGCTCAAATTCGGTGCTGATCGCAGCTACCTTAACACCAAGTCCAACCTGTGCTCCGATCGGTTTTGGATTTCCCTCATTGTCTGTCGTCTTTTTTTGTATCGTCTGATACAACAAAGACTGAAACTCTAGTCTTTCTTTCTTGTATCCGGTCGTATTAATATTTGCCAGATTGTTTGAAAGATTGTCCATTGCGGTCTGCTGTGCTTTCATACCGGAAGCAGCAGTCCAAAGTGATCTCATCATGATAGACGCTCCAATCTGCCACACTGCTTATATTCATCAGTCAATTTTCATATATATTAACCAACAAACATCCCAGTGTAACTCTTTCCTAATAATTATACTTTACCAATTTCATTTGCAGACTTCTGAAGCAGAGAATCCTGTGTCTGGATCATCTTCTGTCCCGCTTCATATGCACGTGTAATATTGATCATTGATACCATCTCCGATATTACATTGACATTAGACTGCTCCGTATATCCCTGTTCGATCTGAGCTTTTGCATCTATCTGCGTTGCTCCTGCCACTGCCCTAAACTTGTTATCTCCGTATAAGTCAAGATAGTTATAATCTGCAAAGTTAGCCAATGCGATCGTATCGACATACTGACCGTCCGCATAGATCGAGCCATCCTCCTTGATCGCGATCTCATGAGCATCCGTGGACACCTGAATATCTCCACCATTGCCCTGCAAATGATTGCCATCTGCATCTACTATGTAACCGTCCTGCGTACACTTAAAGGTACTGCAACGGGTATACATCATCTCATCTTTACCCTGTTTGTCTGTGACACGAATTGTAAAAAATCCATCTCCCTGTATCGCAAGATCATAGGTATTCCCCGTCTCTCGAAGATTCCCCTGACTCCAATCCATGTAGGTCTCGCCAATCTTTACGCCGAGGTTCATCGTTCCGATATTCTGATCAACATATCCTACAGAACCATCTCGGATCTTTACTGCCATCATGTCCTTAAAAGAACGGCTGGTGACATTTTCTTCCTTGTAACCGATGGTCGCCGAATTTGCCAAGTTATTCGATATAATATCCAATCTGCGCTGTTCATTCCGCATACCGGTATATGCTGTGTACAATCCTCTGACCATTCGTCGTCCTCCTTCCAGACTAACCTATGTATTATAAACGGACGAAGAGTGCTCTTCGTCCGCTCTGTAAAATATATATCGTCACAATCGATCAATTTCTTTACTCGTCGTCACGTTTTCCTGCTAAAAATTCTACAAACTTACCGGTTCCCACTGCAACTGCTGTCATTGGATCCTCGGCTGTCATAGTGTTGATTCCTGTTTTCTCCTCAATGAGCTCTTCCAAACCATATAACAAACTTCCGCCACCGGTCAAAACAATACCTCTGTCCGCAACGTCTGCTGCAAGCTCAGGCGGAGTCTTCTCCAATACCGTGTGTACTGCTTCTACAATCTGTGATGTGATCTCTTTCAGAGCATCTAATGTTTCATCTGATGTTACAGTGATTGTCTTTGGAAGTCCGGTCACCAAGTTACGGCCGCGTACATCCATCGATACAACCTCCGGACGTTTGTATGCAGATCCGATCTTTACTTTGATCTCTTCCGCTGTACGCTCACCGATCAATAAGTTATGTGTCTTACGCATGTAACGGACAATTGCATCATCAAAGTCATCTCCAGCCACCTTGATGGAAGTACTTACAACCGTACCGCCAAGGGAGATAACAGCAATATCAGAAGTACCACCTCCGATATCAACGATCATGTTACCACATGGACGTGAAATATCGATACCTGCTCCGATAGCCGCTGCAATCGGTTCCTCAATGATTGCAACTTCTCTTGCTCCAGCCTCATATGTTGCATCTTCTACTGCTTTCTTCTCAACCTCGGTAACACCACTTGGAACACAAACACTGATACGAGGTTTACGGAAACGAGACTTACCACAGGACTTCTGAATAAAGTAACGAAGCATCTTCTCCGTTACTGTATAGTCTGAAATAACACCCTGACGCAATGGACGAACAGCTACAATATTACCCGGCGTACGTCCTAACATCAAACGAGCATCCTCACCAATTGCCTTAATCTTATTGGTATCTCTGTCGAACGCCACAACGGACGGCTCGCGCAGAACGACACCCTTTCCCTTTATATATACAAGTACATTCGCTGTACCTAAGTCAATACCAATATCGCTACCAACCATGACTGTTCTCCTTTCGCTTCTGTTATTTTCTATTTTTTCCATAGTTTTACTAATTAAACATACTCGCATGTATTATATACTATTTTTTGAAAATAGAAAAGCAATTTTGTGTTTCTTCTCGAAATTATCACATTTGTATCTAAATTGTAAGAATTTTGTAATATTGTAGTGCATTTTGACTTTCTTTTCTCGCTTCTTCTATAATATATTGATACAATACACACCTAAAAAGGGGGTTCCTATGTCTTATACCGATCACTCTGTAAAGCAGGAAATCGTAATGCTAAGCCGCTATAAAGGATTACGCAGCAGCCGTTTTTTGACAGTCTTATTGTCTTTGTGCAGCATTAACACCTTATACCCTGCCGGCATATTATTTACATTAACCGGTCTAATGCTGCCGCTCATGATCACCTTTGCAGCCTGAACAAAAAAGAAAGAACCACTCACACAGTTGTCCTCTCTGATGAGACAATACCGTTTTAACACGATCCGTTTCACCGCAGAACGTTGGAGCAGTTCCTTCCTTTTGTTATTTTTGATCGCATGGCAATGGCAGCTTAACCAATCGCAGACCAGACTGTTGTGGCATTATTTTGCCGGTGCACTCTTTATCGTTTATGTACTGCTTCGAATTGCCTTTACCATAGCTTATCGTATTTATTTTCATTATCAATATACACATATGAACTTTTTGTAATCTGAGTAATTCAAACTTCCCATACCTCATCATCTCACACAACCACATATTGCTTATTATGTCGATGGTTTAATCATATTTTGCAGCTACTATATAGCGACTCCTGCCATCAACAAACTATAGCAATTGCTTTGCCACAATTAGTTTTCACAGTGATTTCTAAATTTTGTTGTCTCTGATGGTTGATTTACATGCCTTTCGGAAACTCGAAGTCCCGGAAGCAAGGTAATCATCATTTTTGAAAGGGACTTTGCGCTCGTCGTTACTTATGTCTCGTATTTCAGAGACATTAAGTAACGTAACGTAGCGCATCGTAGCGAAAGCGTCCCGTCCAAAAAATTGATGATACCTTGCTAGACCGGGACATCTCAGACAATCCTTCAGGCATGTATTCATCAGAGACTTAACAAAATAAGAAATCACGTAAAAACTCTGCGTTCTGCAGCAATTGTCTTAGTTTGTTGATGGCAGGATAATTTACTTTATCGGCTGCAAAATAGCTATTATTCTACTGACATAATAAGCAATATGTGGGAGTTCGAACAGTAACTTCCGGTATGGGAAGTTACCTATCAATAAATAATTTCTCCCAGCGCCTGTTCCACCATTTGATCTGACTGTTCTTCGATCTGGTCGAAATCATACTGTACACTGTCAGCGTATGCCTGCTGCGCTGCCGAAACACTCGTACCGGAAGTCTTTGTCTGCTGTGCTGCCTGCATATTGTCAGAAGACTCCACACCATTAATATACTGCACACTATCTGTCGTCTGTGCCGAATCCGATGTGGGCTGCAAATAGGACTGCAATATATCAGAAAACGAATTGCCGGTTCTTGTCGTGCTGATACCTTCCAATCCGCTCAACAGCGTACTCACATCCGAAATACTTCCTGTACCAAAAGATGCCGAATTCTGCAAAGCACCTAATACACCCGACAGATCATTAGCCGTCTGTACTCCGGTATTAGTATTACCGGACAATGCGTTCAACATTGTACTGGTTGAATTATTATTGATCATATATTGATAAAAAGGTCTTTATCTAATGATACATTTGCCATATCTATCCTCCATGTTTCATCGTAACATATTCTGATATTCAGCCATGATCCCCTATGAAAAATCAAGCTTCGTTATATAGTTTATCGCATATTTTATTGACAGTCAATAAGTTGCAATTGCAGCGAACCATATCGTTCATTGATACTGACAGAGAACAAAATATCAACCGTATATTCTCCCCGCTCTCCCTGCTTTAACCGTTCCCACACCTGTTCACCATAACGATCACGCACCGCATTTCCAATGCATTCTTCCCCAAAATCCACTGCCTGATATATTTTTCCATTTTCCACAAAACGCACCTGTGCAATATGCATATCCGCTCCACACATTCGGATCTGGGCAATCTGTGCATCACGTTTTGCAAACACCGCAGGCGCATTTTGCTCTCCGGTCGGTTCCATCCAAGAAAGCTGCGTAACAAGTGTCGTATCCATTTCCGCTAAAGCGACCTCTCTATCATATGTCACCTTTTCGATCAATTGCTCCTGTGTCAAGCTGCAATGTGCTAACAAAGCAGACTTAAGCTCCTCCAACTGCTCTCTGCGAAGTGAAAAACCCGCTGCGGCTGCATGACCACCAAACTCCGTCAAATATTTCTGACATGCCTGCAGCTCTTGCTGCATATGATATCCCGGAATGGATCTGCCAGACCCTTTCAGGTGATCACCCGAATCTGTAATAACATACACCGGTCGGTAAAATTGTTCTCGAAGATTTCCGGCTACGATTCCTGCAACACTTTCATGACATTCCTGCAAATATACAACCAGCACCGGCGGCAATGGCTGCTTCTGCACTTCTTCTGCCGCCTGTTTGGTCATTGAGCGCGTTCTCTCTTTGCGCTCTTCATTTGTCTCTACGATCCTTGCCGCTCTTTGCGCTGCGCATTCCGCATCTGTCTCCATAAAAAGTTCCAAACTCTCTGTTGCATCTCGTAACCGCCCCGGAGCATTGATGCATGGGCCGATCCGAAATCCCAGATCCATGCTCGAATCTCTTTGTGAAAATCCAAATGTTTTATCAGTGCATTTAGGCCTATATTGCCCGTCTGATGAATCCCCGCCAGCCCCCTTCGAACAATGCTGCGATTTTCGCCATAAAGCGGAACAACATCACACACCGTTGCCATCGCCGCAAAAGGAAGCAGTTCACGGTCACATCCTTTTTTACCGGCTCTGTGGTATAATTCATAAATCAATTTATAGGCAATGCCTGCCCCGCACAATTGCGAATATGGGTAATTGTCTACGCTCTGTTTTGGATCAACGATAACATCTGCCGATGGCAGCAGCTCTTCGCCGTCTTTCATCGGCACTTCGTGATGATCCGTCAATACAACCGTCATCCCAAGTTCTTTGGCTGTTTGGATCGGCTGTCCTGCCGAGATTCCGTTGTCGCAGGTGATGATCGTATCAACTCCCTGCTCTTTCGCCTCAGTGACCATATAATCGCGGATCCCATAACCATCTTTTTGGCGATGTGGAAGCCGAAAGCTGACATCTCCCCTAAACTGCGCAATCCATGACATAATATATATGTGGACATCACACCATCTACGTCATAATCTCCGACAATATGTATTTTTTTACCCTGTGACAACTTCTGTTCTATAAGATCAGCCGCTTCACACAGTCCAAGCATTTCTGACGCCTTAGGAATCGATACCTTATCATCAAACAAATATCCGTCCATCGATGCCCAATCATACAGTCCTCGTTTTACAAGAACCTCGGCAAAAGTCTCCGATATATTATATCTTGCTGCAACCTTTGAAAGATCAGCCCTGCAGCGCGTTGTTACCCATTGCTTCATTAGTTGTTTCTCCATTCTTCCTCTGTTATAATAATCATACACTCAACCTTCGCACATTGAAGGTTGCCGCCTGACCACATATTGCTTATTATGTCGATAGCCATATCATATTTTGCAGCCACTACCTAGTGGATTCTGCCATCAGGAAACTATAGCAATTGCCTTGCCGCAATTAGTTTTTACGTGATTTCTTATTTTGTTAAGTCTCTGATGAATACATGCCTGAAGGAATGTCTGAGATGTCCCGGTCTAGCAAAGTATCATCCATTTTTGGACGGGACGCTTTCGCTACGATGCGCTACGTCACGTTACTTAATGTCTCTGAAGTACGAGACATAAGTAACGACGAGCGCAAAGTCCCTTTCAAAAATGATGATTACCTTGCTTCCGGGACTTCGAGTTTCCGAAAGGCATGTAAATCAACCATCAGAGACAACAAAATTTAGAAATCACTGTAAAAACTCTGGGTTCTGTGGCAATTATCTTAGTACCCTGATGGCAGAACAATTTAGTTTGTTGGCTGCAAAATAGCTGACATATTATGGACATTGTAAGCACACTGTGCTTATCTTGGGAGTTTCTTCGAAACTCCATTATGCGCAGAAATCATGCGCAAGTATTATGACATAATAAGCACTCTGTGCTTATCTTGGGAGTTTCTTCGAAACTCCATTATGCGCAGAAATCATGCGCAAGTATTATGACATAACAAGCAATATGTGGCCTGACAGCGTCTAGGGACGTGCGAAGTTCGAGTCATAAGCGCAAACTTTTCATAGGTGGAAAGTTTGTGTTTAGTATAGCAGTTGTGACACAGTAAGTCTATTTTTAGACGAAATCTATTTTTTTGTTTTGGTCTAATTTTGGATTTGGAAAGATGAGGAAAATATGCAGTGGATCAGATATGAACTTAAGACAACAACCGATGCGAGCAGCAGGATTGGTGAATTGTTGACAGAATTTGGAGTGAATGGCTATGAATTACAGGACAATGTTCCTTTATCAGCGGAAGAAGAACGCAAAATGTATACGGACATTCCGGCGGAACTCCCACCAGACAACGGCGAAGCTGTTTTAGTATTTTACAGTGATGTCATTGATGGAGATTCCGATGCTTTTTATAGCACCGGCTCATCATTGCGTGATGCAGAAATCGAGCAAAATGTACCAGATCGTCTTTTAACAAAGCCGGAAGCATTTATCAAGGCTTTTACTACACGTGTAGAGAAAGCTTCTTCATTTGCTCCGATCACATTCAGCGAATTGACATATCAGGTTGAGGACGACAGTGCATGGAAAGACAAATGGAAAGAAAATTTCAAACCTTTCCGCATTGCTGATGATGTTCTGATCAAGCCCACTTGGGAGCCTGTACCAGAAGATTGTTCGGAAAGTGATATTGTGTTATCTATTGATCCCGGTTCGGCCTTTGGCACCGGAACACATGAAACAACCAAATTATGCCTCCTGTCACTACGTAATTATATTCATGACGATACACGTCTTATGGATGCCGGCTGCGGCAGCGGTATTTTGGCAATTGCTGCTCTGCTATGTGGTGCAAAATCAGCCTTTTGTCTGGATATAGACCCCTCTGCCGTAACCGGAACAATCGAAAACGCTGAGATTAATGGCATTGATGCCTCTCGCATCACTGCTATTCACGCAAACATATTAGAAGATGCTGCTGCCGTCAAAAACAGACCGGCGAACCGTTTGATATTGCTGTAGCAAATATCTTGGCGGATGTGATCATTCCACTTTCCGATTATATCGGCGATTTCATAAAACCGGGCGGCATCTTTATTTCCTCTGGTATTCTTAACGAAAAATCAGATGCGGTTGAACAAGCATTGCTTCGCAATAACTTTACGATACTGGAGCGTAACACCATGGGTGACTGGGTATCTTTCGTATGTCAAAAATAGATTGACTGGCAAGTAAAAAACAGGCATTTTGAATAATTTTCAAAATGCCTGTTTTTATTCGGTAACGTCACCAAAAGCAACGCCATATTTAATCTATCCTTGCCTTATAAGAGCGCTTTTACTTCTTAGCTTTCTTACGCTTAAACTGTACGCGTTTCCAAGAATACCACAGTGTACCAGTGATACATACGGAAGAATAACCACCGCAGATAAAACCGGCTAACAACGGAATTGCAAAGTCTTTGACAGAATCAACACCAAGGATTGCAAGTACAACAACTGTGATAATTGTTGTTAATGAAGTGTTAATGCTTCGTGTCAATGTCTGTGTGATACTCTCATTAACAACCTCAGCCAATGCTTCTTCGCTGCTATGAACCTGTAAGTTCTCGCGAATACGGTCAAAGATGACGATTGTTGCGTTGATGGAATATCCGACAATTGTCAGCATACATGCGATAAATGTATTTCCGACGGAAATCTTTGTCAGACCATATACCAAAATGACAGCAATAACGTCATGTATCAATGCAAGTACTGCACTTCCCGCAAATATAACGTCTTTGAACCGGAACCAGATATAGATCAACATACAGATAACTGCGATAACTACTGCTGTCACAGCATCGCTCTTCATATCATCCGATACCGAAGCACTGATATTCTGATTCTCAATATTTTTCTCATCAACACCATAAGTCTTCTAATGTTTCATTCAACGTATTGCGCTGTTTCTCGTTCAACTCAACTGTCTTGACAGACAATGCATTGCGTCCGGCAACTTCTGAAATGACTACATCGTTAGATTTTGCCGTCTTACTAAACAGTTTCTCAAGATCAGACTTAAGATCTGCATTCAGATCTGTTTTATCCGGGAAGGTAATGTCATACGTAGTACCTCCTAAGAAATCCAAACCATAATTCAAAAATGTTACCACCGCATCTGGATGCTTTATTAACACCTAAGGTAACAACACATGCCAAAATGATCGCACCGGAAATGCAGAAAAACTTCAAGCGATTTTCCACAAAGTGAATCGGCTTTCTCGGCTTCTCCACACCGAAGTACTTCACATCATCCATACCAAGGGAATACATCGCATTCAACAGCAACTTCGTAATAACAAGTGCTGTAAACATGGATAAAATGATACCAAGTGCCAATGTTGTAGCAAAGCCCTTAACTGTACCGGATCCCTTTACATACAATACTGCTGCAGCGATCAAGGTGGTTACGTTACCATCAATGATAGCAGATAACGCCTTGTCAAAACCAATCTTAATACCCGACTGAACGGATTTTCCTTTGGCAAGCTCTTCCTTAATACGCGTAAAGATAATTACGTTCGCATCGACCGCCATACCGATATTCAATATGATACCGGCGATACCAGGAAGTGTCAGTGTAATATCTAAGACATTCAAAGCTACTAACATCAGTCCCAAATAGAACACCAATGCGATAGAAGATGCCAAACCTGGCAGACGGTAGAAAATGATCATAAATAATACAACCAATCCAAAACCGATCGCTCCGGCTAACAAACTGGACTGAATTGCGTCAAGACCAAGCTGTGCACCTACCACCTGAGACTGTGCTGCCTTTAACTCGACCGGAAGTGCACCGATACGGATATAAGAAGCAAGTTCTTCTGCCTCATCATATGTCTTAAATCCACCGGAGATCTGTGCCTCACCATTTGTGATCGCCTCAGTTACACCCGGATTAGAAATTACTTTTCCATCGTATACGATGTAGATCATCTTATGAGAAGGTGCTGCTTCTTCTGTTGCTGTAGCAAATGCCTTAGTACCCTTGCTCTTAAACTTCAATGATACAACGTACTGTTTGGTTTTGGTGGATTCTTCCTGTGTCGTTCCAGCCTCTGCACTCTTGATGTCTTTACCGGTACAAATTGTCTTTGTATAAACCGGCTTGCCACTGGACAGATCCATATCATCCTGTGCGACAAAGTCCAAAGAACCTTCCTTACCTAAATCTGACAATACTTTCTCTGCATCATCAACACCCGGAATATCGATCACGATACGGCCCTTCTCATCAGTAACTACCGATGACTCCGTACTATGTACCTCTGCACGTTTCTGCATCATCGTTACCGTATCTTTCAATTCGGCATCCGTTGGCTTGTCCCCTACTACATCATAGGTAATACTTACTCCACCAGCCAGATCGAGACCAAGCTTGATGTTACGTGCGCTTCCTTTATGCGCTTTTGTAAAGCCTACCAAAGTAGTAAAGAACACAGTGCAATTACTGCTAAAATAACAATAATATGCAGTAATCCATTTTTCTTGTTCTTCATGTTGCTTTTCTCCTTTTAATAACTGCAATTTTTGCGTGAATAAGAAATCACGCCAAATATCATTATACCATAGTAAATATACAATTGGCAAGGTTTGAATCATCAAATCCTTGCCAATCTCAATTCATTTTATTTTCATTTGTTATATCCGGATTTATCGTGCGGAAAAATACACCTTTCCCGGCTCTGCATCCTTGTGCTTGTAATAAAACATCTCGTCAAGTGTTACCAATTGGAATCCTTTTTTAACAAAATATGGTGCCAATCTTTCTACCGCATCTGCAGTCGTAGGATATAGATCATGCATCAATATGATATCACCATCTTTTGCATCCTTGCAACGTTTCACAATGGAATTTGCATTTCTGCTCTTCCAGTCCTCGCTATCGATGCTCCAATAATACATCGGCGTTTTGATCGTTTTACGCATTGTATCGCTCACATTACCATAAGGCGGTCTAAGCGCTGTAGTATTACATCCAATAACTTTTGATACTTTTTGATTGGTTTTATTAATTTCCCATTTGATCTTCTTGGCTTTCATTTTGCTCAAGTCCTTATGATCAAAGGTGTGGCTTCCGATCTGATTACCTTGCTCATACTGTAACGCAAGTGTTTCGCTAAATTCCGGCACACGATTACCTACCACAAAGAAAGTGGCGCGTCCGTTGCTTTTATTCAATGCTTTTAAAATGCGTCTGGTCACCTTAGCATATGGACCATCGTCAAATGTAAATGCAATCATCGGCTTTGATGCATCCAAATCTTTACGGATCCAATGATCTGCACCATTCGGCGTCGCCGTCGGCGATGCAGTCGGTGTTGCGATCGGTGTTGCCGTTGCTTTCTCTGCTATTTTATGAGCAGCTTTCTCCTTATCTGCATTCGGTGTACCCAACGCGATCACTCGAATTACCAAAACAACGACCACGATGCCAAGCGCTAATGCTATATTTCCGAAGATCAAACCACTTCTGCGTCTGTTTCTTCTACGTTCGCTCCGTTCTCTGCGGCTTCGATCCGATAAACTCTCCATTATCTTTTCGTCTTCCTTTGTTACCATAATAGCCCTCCATTTATTTATATTCAACAGCTTGACAGCTCTATAGTCAAGCCACGCATTTACCTATGATAACATAGTCCTCATGAATAGTATCACAGATTAGTTACTTTTCTATTAAATAAATGTAACAATTATCCTTCTGATACCGGAGCAAGCATTCCACCGACCATTCCAGCTACTGCACACACAATTCCACCACTAAATATCCAAGAATTTCCAGCAAGTGTTGTATTACCGGCAGCAAGACCGATCAACAGCAAAATTCCAAAATAAACAGCTCCAATCAAGCATCCCCATAACAATTTGCGGCTTCCCGTTTTTTTACCCAGAAGAAATCCTCCTCCAAAGCAGCTAAGTACGTATACAAGAATAACCGCCATGCTGATACTCTTTGCCGTTACACCTGTTTTCCAAATGATGACCGACCCAATACCAAGCAGAACGACAGAAAACACATACATAAGCCCCAACACAACACAAAATGAAATGACATTTTTTTTTCAAAAACAGCCTCCTTCACACGAATCTTACATACTCAAACTTTCCATACCTCAAATTTTCCTCAACCACACATTGCTTATTATGTCAATGAATACTATCCATTTTGCAACCGGGACATATCGGCTTCTGCCATCATAGAACTATAGTAATCACCTTGCCGCATTTTGTTTATTGCTGACATAATAAGCATGTGTGACGCAGGCAATAACCTCCGTTATGGAAAGTTTGAGTTACATACTATATTTTATGTATGCTTCTTTTGCCTGATTATGCTATACTGATACCGTAAATATACAATAAATACACTCTTACTTCACACATCCATAATAAATGTGATATTTGAGTGTTCAAAACAAGAAAGGGTAGATACTTATGGGAACCGTTGATTTACATACACATTCTACATTTTCCGACGGGACATGTTCCCCGTCAGAGCTTGTTAATAAGGCTGTTTCCTGCGGTTTGCAGGCAATCGCTCTGACAGATCATGATACAGTGGAGGGTATTCCGGATTTTTAGAAGCCGCTAAAGATATGGCGATCGAGGCCATCCCGGGGACTGAATTGTCTGTCGGTTTTCGTGACCGCGATATTCACATCGTGGGATTATTTATTGATCATACGCATGAAGGATTTCAGAAAATGTCACAGATCATGATCAAACGTCGAGACGCTCGTAACGAAGAAATGGCTGCACGCTTTCGGCGGGATAACATTCCGATCACAATGGAAGAATTGACAAATGGAAATCCAGATGCTGTTGTCACAAGAGCACACTTTGCACGTCTATTGATCAAGTATGGCGTTGTAAAGAATACCGCTGAAGCTTTTGATGGTTACCTTGACCCCTCAGCACCTTATTATGTACCACGCGAATATATTAGCAGAGAAGAGGGATCAAAACGATCTTAGCAGCCGGTGGCGTGCCAATACTGGCGCATCCACTTCTCTATCATCTTTCCGAAAAGGAACTTTGCAGCCTGCTCACCGAATTAAAGGAATATGGTCTGTTAGGTATAGAGGTTAAATATTCCACTTATAGCAAACAAGATGAATATTTCATCCGAAATATTGCCAAAAAATTTGACCTGCTTCCCAGTGGCGGTTCTGATTTCCATGGAACAAATAAGCCACACATTTCCCTTGGTTCCGGCATGGGACACCTTGCTGTACCTTACGAATATCTGCAGCAAATGAAAGAATATGCTGCGCGCTCATAAAGTCAACGATCAGCGCAGCAAAATAATATTCAAAAACAGCCTCTGAAGTATTACATAATACCTTCAGAGGCTGTTTTTCTTGTCATATTCTGTTGCATCTACACAATCTTTGCATGTAAACTTCCCATACCTCAAATCCTTCCGGTATGAGAAGCCTTAGTAAGATCTTAATCCTCAGTCTGTTTGCCAATCTCAACAATGTTATCCTTTTTCATTGGAATACGGCAGTTTTTGTTGCTGCCAAACTCAACGATAACAATCTCATCCTTGATGTCAATTACAACGCCAAAAAAACCACTTGTCGTCAGAATGCTGTCTCCAACTTCTAACGTACTGAGTAAGTTCTCATGCTCTTTCTTCTGTTTGCTCTGTGGACGGATTGCAAAGAACCAAAAGATACCAATGATAACGGCATAAAGAATTACCATTGTCATGATACTTCCTCCTGCATTCTGTGATCCTGCCTGTCCTGCTAATACTGCTAAATTCATTTTGTTTCCTCCTGTAATTGTTCTAATTTTTGCTTTTTTATATTGTGCGTAACACCCTTTTTCAATGGCATCACGTATTTCTTCCATCATTGTGTTATAAAAATACAAATTATGCGTTACCATAAGACGAAGTCCAAGCATTTCCTTTGCCTTAAGCAGATGGCGGATATACGCTCTGCTATAGTGCTTACATACCGGACAATCGCATGTTTCATCCAATGGTCTGTCATCCAATTCATATTTGGCATTTAACAGATTCATCTTTCCATGATTTGTGTATGCATGTCCATGACGACCGTTACGCGCCGGATACACACAATCAAAAAAGTCAACGCCACGCTCTACTGCCTCTAAAATATTAGCAGGAGTCCCGACACCCATCAAATATGTCGGTTTATTTTCCGGAAGATATGGTACCGTCTCATCCAAGATGCGATACATCTCTTCGTGCGATTCTCCGACTGCTAATCCACCTAATGCGTAGCCATCCAGATCCATCTCCGAAATACGTTTTGCATGTTCAATACGAATATCCTGAAATGTTCCACCTTGGTTAATACCAAATAACATCTGATTCGGATTGATCGTATCCGGCAAAGCATTCAACCTTGCCATCTCTTTCTTGCAGCGTTCCAGCCAGCGTGTTGTGCGATCCACAGAATCCTGCATATACTTTCTTGTTGCCGGATGTGGCGGGCACTCATCAAATGCCATCGCTATCGTTGACGCTATATTAGACTGTATCTGCATGCTTTCTTCCGGTCCCATAAATATCTTGTGTCCGTCAATATGTGACTGGAAATTAACGCCTTCTTCTTTAATCTTACGCAATCCCGCCAGAGAAAACACCTGAAATCCACCGGAGTCTGTCAGGATCGGCTTATCCCATGCCACAAAATGATGCAATCCTCCCAGTTGGCGAATAATCTTATCGCCAGGACGAACATGCAGATGATATGTGTTACACAGCATCACTTGTGTCTTAAGATGCTGCATATCCGTAGTCGCAACTGCACCTTTCATCGCACCAACCGTTCCAACATTCATAAAAACAGGTGTCTGTATTGTTCCATGCACTGTCTCAAGCTGTGCACGTTTTGCTCTTCCATCTTTTGCTAATATCTTATACATCGTACTAATTTCTATCCTTTAATTAAATATTGCCTGCTAAAATCTCCTCGAATCAACTTTAAAGCAATCACGATCAATGCAATCGGCACTAAGATCACCAACGCCAAGCGGAGCAAAAAAACTAGCAATATCATAAAAACTACAATTCCTGCACCTATGATAAGATAACGAAATAGTTTCGAAATACCATTCTCCGTCTCATGCCCATAAGTTTCTCCATAAGTCTGGCTGTATTCACTGCGCGCCTGATCCATATATTGATTTGCATCAGGTCCTTTAGATGCCATATATGCATCGATCAGGGACTTTGCAATAAGACGGGGATCTCCCAGCTCTTCACAAACCTCTTTGTCACTGTGTTCGCTCTGTGCAAAATAATCCCGATAATACCGAAGATTAGCTTCCACATCCTCTTTCGGCATATTTCCTTCCAAACTCTCACGTAATATAGACAAAAATTCTGCTCGATTCACACTAATCCTCATTTCTACTCTACATGAATCATGAATCTGTATCGTGTTATAGTGTCACTGCTTTTCTAAAAATACACCGGCACTTTACTCCGTATAGTGGAAAACAGGAAACAATTCTGTCTCTTGTGCCACAAAATTGTTTCCTGCTTCTATGCTATACAATACCTCTTCACGTACAATTACGACAGTATCTACAGATCCGAACAATTCCATCTTCTCTTTAACGGTAGCCTTGATTGCCTCAGCACCCGGTGCAAGAAGCTTACGAGGATCAAATCCTTTACCCTGAAGGTCTTTACCCTCTTCGATATATTTACGAGTAGCTTCCTGGAATGCTAACTGGCACTCTGTATTTACATTAATCTTAGCAACACCCAAAGAGATTGCTTTCTTGATCATGTCTGCCGGAATACCTGTACCACCGTGCAATACTAATGGCATATCTCCTGTCTTGGCCTGGATTGCATCCAATGTCTCGAAACTTAATCCTGCCCAGTTTTCTGGATATTTACCATGGATATTACCGATACCTGCTGCAAGCATTGTAACACCAAGATCCGCAATCGCCTTGCACTCATCTGGATCTGCACACTCACCTGCACCTACAACACCATCTTCTTCACCACCGATAGAACCTACCTCGGCTTCCAAAGAAAGACCTAAGATACCACATGCATTAACAAGCTCTGTTGTCTTAGCGATGTTCTCCTCGATTGGAAGACTAGATCCGTCAAACATGATTGAAGAAAATCCTGCATTGATACAAGCTTTTGCACCTTCAAATGAACCATGATCCAAATGAAGTGCTACAGGAACAGTGATTCCAAGCTCTTCAATCATACCATTTACCATACCAACAATTGTCTTGTAACCGCACATATACTTTCCTGCGCCCTCAGACACACCTAAAATAACAGGGGACTTTAATTCCTGTGCTGTCAAAAGAATAGACTTTGTCCACTCCAGATTGTTGATGTTGAACTGACCTACTGCATACTTGCCAGCTTTTGCTTTGGTAAGCATCTCTTTTGCTGATACTAACATAACTTTTCCCTCCATCTTTTGATTCTCTTCCACTGTGGAAGAATAGATTTCTGCAAAACCGCATTTTATGCCGCTTTGCAGAGTTAGTTTTCAAAAACCATGCCTATTATACCCTATTTCCCTAAAAAAGAAATAAAAAATGTATAAATTTTTCATTTCCTTTGCTATTTCAAAGGATTCCAATGTTTTCTGCCTAAAATAATGCCTTAATCTCATCCATCCGGTTCATTGCCATATCATACCCCATTTGGTATGAACGACGCAGTACATCCGTATCTTTTTCAAAGCTGCTAAGCGCTTCTGACGGGCGGATCAATACGGCATTGCCTTCCTCCTGCATCTTTTCACATATTTGTACCGATTCATTATATGTCTTGTAGCGATGCAATAAATTATCTGCGATTGCCGGATATCGTCTGCGCAACACTCCCGCTGCAAAGCGATCCGATCTGCCGCACGCTTTACGATAACCTTCCGGTCTGGTTAAAACGATCAATGCTTTGTGATGTCCGTCTCTCTGTAGTCGGCGGATCGGCACGGGATCAGATACACCGCCATCATAATATGCTCCCCCTCCAATATGCACCGCCTGAAAATACACCGGCAGCGCACAACTGGCACAAAACACATCAAATCGATCATCTACGTCTTCTTTATGAAAATAATGTGGTTTGCCGGTATTGGCATCCGTTGTTACCACAACATAATCTCCGGCATAATTCTGAAAGGTATCCATATCAAATGGGAACAAAACATTGGGCATTTTTCGAAAAACAAAATCTACGCCAAACAAACTATGCTCTTTCTTAAAATAATTTCGCAGTCCCATATAACGTTTATCATTACGATACCGCAGCAGCATATTCAGATTGCGTTCCTTCTGTCGCGAAATATAACTGGCGGAATCTGCAGCTCCCGCCGACACACCAATGCAATACGGAAACATTACATCCTGGTCCAATAATGCGTCCATCACTCCACAGCTAAAATTGCTCGAAATGAGCCACCTTCAAATAACACTCGGGCATAATTTTACCTCCCTTTCTATCACAGTCAGATCAATGTTCTAATTCATCCAAAGTCTTATAATACTCCGGCAAAAACACCTCGCAGAACACCGTCACCTCCGGCATATTCATTTGCTGCAGGGATTCGTAAGTTGCCTGCTTCGCACTGCGAAACTCCTGATTACCGGTCTTTTCTTCCTCTATGCATTTGATCAACGCTGATAATTTATCGGCAGCTTTCACATAACGATACTCTTCCGGCGTAATCTGTTCCGGCAGGAAATACGACTCATATTCCGCTCTCAGATCTTCCGGCAACATTTCCAGCAAACGATGTGCTGCTGAATCTTCAATCGCCTTGTATGCTTCTTTAAGTTCATCATTGGCATACTTAACCGGAGTCGGCATATCTCCGGTAATGATCTCCGTACAATCATGATACATCCCTAACATTGCAAGACGTTCCGGCGAAAGATCCTTTCCAAACCGTTTCCGGCCGATAATTCCTAAACCATGTGCAAGCATAGCAACTTCCAGCGAATGTTCGCATATATTCTCCGACACCGAATTGCGCATCAATGCCCAACGCTCTATATATTTCATTCGTGCCATCATTGCAAAAACCTTTGTGATCGTTCATAACCCTATCCTCATTTCTGTTTATCAAGCATCTTTTTAATATATACTCCGGTGTACGAATTCGGATTATCCGCTACTTTCTCCGGCGTCCCCGTAGCAATAACGGTTCCACCTTTGTCGCCACCTTCCGGTCCCAGATCAATAATATAGTCCGCTGTCTTGATCACGTCAAGATTGTGTTCGATCACAATCACCGTATTGCCGCCTTCTGCCAGCCGATGCAAAATGCTGATCAAGCGATCCACATCCGCAAAATGTAGTCCTGTCGTCGGCTCATCCAAAATGTAAACTGTTTTACCGGTACTGCGCCGGCTAAGTTCCGTTGCAAGCTTTATTCGCTGTGCTTCTCCACCGGATAGCGTTGTCGAAGGCTGGCCAAGTTTGACATAAGATAAACCGACATCATGCAGTGTCTCTATCTTGCGACGGATAGATGGTATCGCCTCGAAAAATGGAAGTGCCTCATCCACTGTCATATCAAGTACATCAAAATGCTCTTACCTTTATACTTGACATCCAGCGTCTCACGGTTGTATCGTTTGCCTTCACATACCTCACATGGAACATAAATATCCGGCAAGAAATTCATCTCTATCTTAACAATTCCATCGCCGCCACATGCCTCACATCGTCCGCCTTTCACATTAAAGCTGAAACGACCTTTCTTGTAACCCTTTGCCTTAGCATCCGGCGTGGAGGCGAAAAGATCACGAATCATGTCAAACACCCCGGTATACGTTGCCGGATTTGAACGTGGTGTCCGACCGATCGGCGACTGATCAATATCAATTACCTTGTCCAATTGCTCCAGTCCTTTGATCGACTTATGCTTGCCGGGGATGCATCTCGCACGATTAAGCTGCTTTGCCAGACTCTTATATAATACTTCATTGACCAACGAACTCTTACCGGAACCTGATACGCCTGTCACACAGGTCATCACTCCAACCGGAAACTTCACGTTGACATTTTTGAGATTATTCTCCGCTGCACCCCGCACCTCAACCCAGCCTGCCGGCTTGCGGCGTTTTGATGGAATTGCGATCTGCTTTCGACCACTAAGATATGCTCCCGTCAAAGAGTCTTCGTTCTGCATGATCTCCTGTGCTGTTCCCTGTGCCACAACTTCACCGCCAAACGCTCCCGCCCGGGACCAATATCAACAATATGATCTGCTGCCAGCATTGTGTCCTCATCATGCTCGACCACGATCAATGTATTGCCCAGATCACGTAATTTTAATAAAGTTTTTAAGAGTTTGTCATTATCTCTTTGATGAAGTCCTATACTTGGTTCATCCAAAATATAAGCTACTCCAACCAAGCCGGAACCAATCTGTGTTGCCAAACGGATACGCTGCGCCTCACCTCCGGACAACGTACCCGCATTGCGGGCCAAACTCAGATAATCCAATCCAACATCCATCAAAAGCCAACTCGTGCATGTATCTCTCGAAGCACCAGCTCCCCTATCGTCTGCTGTCTCTTCGTTAATGTCAGGGACTGCATAAACTGCTGCAGATCACGGATTGACATTTCTGTCACCTCTGCAATATTTTTATCTCCTACCGTCACAGCCAGTGAAGACTCTTTCAATCGCTTGCCATGACATGTCTCACAAGGAGTGATCCGCATAAAGCTCTCATATTCCCGACGTGTCGTCTCGGAATGAGTCTCTCGATACCGTCTTTGCACATTTTTGATCACGCCCTCAAATGCTACATCATATACTCCGATCCCCCGCTGACCGCGATAATGCACCTGTACCACTCTGCCATCCGTGCCATGCATGATCATATGGCGAATCTCCGGCGGCAGCTCACCATATGGTGTATTCAGATCAAAATCATACGACTTTGCCAATGCTTCCAGCGTACATCTTGTATAACTTCCCGGATCCTTAGAAGACTGCCAGCCGATCACCACGATTGCCCCATCTGCCAGGCTTACCGATGGATCCGGCACAAACAGTTCCTCCGCAAACTCCATCTTATAGCCAATACCGGCACAGGTTTCACATGCACCAAACGGGTTGTTGAACGAAAAACTGCGCGGTTCAATCTCTTCTATGCTGATACCACAGTCTGCACAGGAAAAGCTCTGACTGAAATTAATCTGACGATCCCCGGAATATCTACGATCAAGAGTCCATCCGACAGGCGCATAACACTCTCGATCGAGTCAGCCAGACGCTTTTCAATCCCCTCGCGAACGACAAGACGATCTACTAAAATTTCAATATTGTGCTTTTTGTTCTTCTCTAATTTGATCTCTTCGGAAAGATCATAAATATGTCCATCCACAACAACACGCACATAACCGCTCTTTTTGGCTGAAGCAAATACTTTTGCATGTTCACCTTTGCATCCACGCACAACAGGCGCAAGAAGCTGCAGCCTCGTTCCCTGCGGATATGTCATGATCTCATCCACGATCTGGTCGACCGTCTGACGCTTGATCTCCTGGCCACACTTTGGACAGTGGAATACCAATACGTGCATAAAGCAGGCGAAAATAATCATATATTTCTGTCACGGTTCCAACCGTAGAACGCGGATTGCGATTGGTCGACTTCTGGTCGATCGAAATTGCCGGCGACAGTCCCTCTATGCTTTCTACATTCGGTTTTTCCATCCGACCCAAGAACATTCTGGCATATGAAGATAACGACTCCATATAACGTCTCTGCCCTTCCGCATAGATCGTATCAAAAGCCAGCGATGATTTGCCGGATCCGCTAAGCCCGGTCAAAACAACAAACTCATCGCGTGGTATATCAATATCAATCCCTTTGAGATTATGTTCTCTGGCTCCTCGTATTTTTATATATTTGGTCAATTCATCATGTTTACCCATAGGTTATCTCCATTTCTGTAATACTTGCCCACTGTGATTGTAAAGTATAACACAATCCGCTCCCCAAAACAAGTACATATGTTCGATACCATATCAAGGCTCATCTATATTGTGCACCAGACGCATAAAATTATTCACAGTTATAACGGAAATACTGGTTTTTATTGCTTTTTCCCTTGAGATAGCATTTTATTTGTAATATAATAACAGTAATAATGTACAACTAGCGATAGCAAGAGGAGGTACACGTAGTTTTGCAAGAAAATACTACAAAAATCATTGGGGTTTGCGTGGCTGATATTAGTACTGATTATAATGATCGTTTCTTTGAGGCATTTAAGCGGCTCGCTCATGAGTTTCACTTCAAAGTCCTCTTTTTTCAGTGCATTCAGCCCGCTATATTGGGATCAGAAACATGACATCGGTGAGGGAAACATTTACCAATTGATCGATACCGATGTATTAGACGGACTGATCATGTTGACGATCACGATCAAAAATGAGCTCGTTCGTGAATCCATTATCGAACATGCCAAAAAGCGAGATATTCCGGTAATATCCATTGAGTATCCGTTGGAGGGAAGCCTAAGCATTATTTACGAATATAAATCCACGATACGTAAGCTGCTATCCCATCTGATCGATGACCATGGATACCGTCGCATTAATTTTATTGCCGGACCGAAAGATAACCTTTTCTCCGAGGAACGTTTACAAGTATATCGTGATGTACTTACCGAACATCAGATTCCGGTCGAGGAAGCACGGATCGGCTATGGCGATTTTTGGTATGGTCCAACACACACTGTCGTCCAATCCTTTATCGACAGTGATCTTCCAATGCCGGAAGCAATCGTCTGTGCCAACGACAGTATGGCGATCGCTGCCATACAATATTTGACCGATCATGGTTACAATGTTCCCGAAGACGTTGCTGTTACCGGTTTTGATGGAATTGAGGAAGCTCTGGATTTTTATCCACCGATCACAACGGTTCGTTACGATATTGATGCAACGATTTCCAGAACATTTCGTATTATGAGAAATTTGTTACAGGGCAAGGAAATTGATGAACCTTTAGAGATTGTTTCGGAGATTGTCTATGGTTCCTCTTGTGGCTGCCAAAGCAACAAGCAGAATTCCATGACAAAATATAATAACAGAACGCACAAACTGCATTCTCGGTTAAATGATCACCGTCATTTCAGCGAGACCCAGATCTACATGGCTGCCGATCTTACCGATAACGATTCTTTCTTTGGTGTATTTAACAACCTGATGCAGTACGCCGATGAGTTCCGCAGCAATAAGTTTTGGCTTTGTATCGTTGACGACTTTTTGGTTGAGCAGGAAGAGTTATCCGATATTATCGACAAAGCGAATTTTCATCGAAGCGGTTACTCCGACAAGATGAATATCATGTTGTCTCGCATTAACGGCGAATGGCAGGGGCTGATCGATTTTAATACTTCTGCATTACTGCCAAACCTATCCACAATATTGGAAGACGAGGACGCATTAATGTTTTGTCCGCTCCATGTATTGGATATGACGATTGGTTACGTTGTGTTGGCTTATGACAGCGAAATGATGAATATGGAATATCTGTATCAATTTTTAATGAACATAAGCAACGCCTTAGAAAATACAAAAACACATCAACGCCAACAAAACATTATCTCCTCATTGGAGAACAAATATATCCACGATCCAATGACCGGCTTATTTAATCGCCGTGGTTTCTACCAACGCGTACAGCCGCTATTTGAACAATGCGCAAAGACCAATACACCTTTCGTTCTTGTATCCGCTGACCTAAACGGTCTCAAAACCATAAACGATACATACGGACACGCCGATGGTGATATTGCGATTTCTACGGTAGGGCAGGCGTTAGCACAGGAATCTTCGGCAAGTGCTACATGCGCTCGTTTTGGTGGCGATGAATTTGTAGCCGCTTGGGCTTGTAACTCATCTTCTAGTGAAGAAGAAGCTGCTTTCCGTAAACGCATACAAAACTATTTGGATGAATTTAATGCCTCATCCGGCAAACCGTATACGATCAGCAGCAGTCTCGGCATTGTCGTGGCAGTCCCATCGGAGGACATCACATTGGATGAATTTATTAAAGTCACGGATGAAAAAATGTACGAAGAGAAAGTAAAATATCATCAAACGCACAAACGTTAAAATGCATGAATAATTTCATTAATGGAAAGCCTATAAGTGCTTTCCATTAATTGTTTAGGAGGATTTCCAAAATGATAAAAGTATATGATTATTATCAAGAAGAAAATAAAGCTTTGGAAGAACGTTTTACATTGGCAAGTGAGCGTATTTACGAGATTCAAAACGAAGCAGAACTGTGTGCTCCATATGCATCGTATGTCACAATGGTTGCATCCTTTCTATCCGAAATCACGGACACATGGAATTGTGTTGCCACCGGCAGCGTATATCATATGCCATTAGAACAATTACAGCAGTTAAACCACTCTTTATATGCTGATATTCTTCCGGAACACATTACGCAGAGAGTTACGCGAATCCTGACTATGCCTGCAACGTATTTGGGCTGGAAATGGGACAGCTTCTATGTGCGCTATATGCGGAAATGCGAGGCTGTATCGCTTATGTATTTGAGCAGCATTTGCAGTACGTGACAATGGCGATGGAATTGTTTTTGGAAGTATACTCTATCTTAGAACAGGAGGACCCCTCCGCAGAAGAAATTCGTCATGCACTATATTATTACTGCTTTGATTACGCAGATATTACCATTGCAGACCGCACCCGTTCGCTGTTAGATCCACGCATGGCATTTGCCAAAAATATTATAATGCAGGCAGACTTAACCGATCTGCGCTATCTATATTATTTTGGGGAATATATTTCCGAAAATGAACTGGAAACCGCCCGTCACTTAAACACACTTTCTCAAGCAAAGATTCAGGCAATGGCGGCCACATATACAGAGGGATTCCGCAAAGGATTCGAATTATATAACATTGATCTGTCCGCAAAGAAAACCGTCAATATCCGTTTCAGCTTAGGATTCGAACAGATCGTTCGCGCCGCCATCCGGCAATTTGCGCAAATGGATCTTGATTGCTGTATTTATCGTGCCGGCGTTAGCATGACAACACGCTCGGCCAGAGGTCGCATCGGATACTTTGGTGCCTCAGCCAACAAACAATATGACTACGATCACCGTATGGATAATGCGCTGATCTTTGACAAGGCATATGCAGACCGCTGTCTCACAGAGCAGCGCAGCGCCTATCAGGATATGAAAGATCTCGCAGCCACCTATGCCGGTCCTGCCGTGATCGAGACATTTGGAGAACATCCTTTTATCCCTGAAAACAAATCAACAACTCCAAAGGACAGCGACAAACAGCGCAGCAAACGACTTGACTATCAAGCCGCTTCCACTGAATTAACCAATGAATTTATTCCGGGAGATCAAGTCAGTTTTACGATCATCGCATTTCCTGTCCCAGAAATCGGACAGAACTTCACTGATATTTTTGATGCCACGATCCGCGTGAACACACTGAATCAGGAACGTTATGAACAGATTCAGACAACGATCATTGAAGCATTAGATTCGGGAGAAAGCGTTACAGTTACCGGTCGCAACGGCAACCATACCAACATTACCGTAGCATTAACACCAATGACAGATCCGGCACGACAAACCCGTTTTGAAAACTGCTTGGCAGATGTCAATATACCACTTGGTGAAGTGTTTACCTCTCCTAAGCTAAAAGGGACCAATGGTATTCTTCACGTGACCAAAAGCTTTCTAAATGGTCTGAAATATGAAAATATCTGTCTTACATTCCAAGATGGAGTCGTTACCGATTATGAATGCAGCAATTATGATTCAGAAGAACAGAACAAAAAATATATTTTTGAAAATCTGTTATTCCAACACAAAAACACTTCCTATGGGAGAATTTGCTATCGGAACCAACACGACCGCTTATGCCATGGGACAGCAGTTTGGCATTTCCCATCTGCTGCCGATCCTCATTGAAGAAAAGACCGGACCACATTTTGCAATTGGTGATACTTGCTTCTCTCACGAAGAGGAACTACGCACTTACAACCCGGACGGAAAGGAAATGATCGCCAAAGAAAACGACTATTCCCTACTGCGTCACACCGACAGCCGACATGCTTATTTCGGATGCCACACAGATATTACGATCCCCTATCATGAACTGGGCGACATTATCGTCAATGGCAGAGACGGTCGTGAAATACCTATTATAAAAGAAGGACGATTTGTACTTCCTGGAACAGAGGCTCTTAATGAGCCTTTGCGTTAGCCTTACACACATCAGCCAGACAGCACCGTTCACAATGCGGTGTTGTTCTCGCTGTGCAGACATCTCGTCCATGACAGACAAATCTATGACAAAGGGCACTTCCCTCCTCTGGCGGAATGATCTTCCACAATGCCATTTCAACTTTCTTTGGATCTTTGATCCCATCCACCAATCCAATTCGATTTACCAATCGAATACAATGTGTATCGGTGACGATAGCCGGCTTGCCAAACACATCTCCCATGATCAGATTTGCACTTTTGCGGCCCACACCGGGCAGACGCAGTAGGGCATCAAAATCCTCTGGGACTTTGCTTTCATACTCATCTCGAAGCATCTTCATACAAGCGTTAATATCTCTTGCCTTACTCTTACCCAAGCCACAGGGACGCACAATTTCCTCAATCTCCTCAGCCGTTGCCGCTGCTAACGCATCAATATCCGGATACTTTTCATATAATTTAGGAACGATCTGATTGACCCTCGCATCCGTACACTGTGCCGCTAACCGCACGCTGACTAATAATTTCCATGCCTCTTCATATTCCAAGGTACAGTCTGCATCCGGATAGGCTTCCCGCAATCGTTCTATTACTATTAAGGCTCTCTGTTTCTTTGTCATGTTATCCTTTTCCTTTCTCTTGTCGTATCGACTTCCATTGCTCATTGGTGATCTCATGCTCGCTATACCGTGCCTCCTCATAAAGGCCGGTAAGTGCTGTTAACGACATTGTTCCGGCATCCTCCGCCTTATGTGCTAACTGTCTGGCAGTATCTGTACTTCGCACTTTATCCTGTAGGCTGTTCACAATCCGTCTGCGAAACAAATGCCGCACTTTCTCACGATTAGTACGAAAAACTTTCCGTTTTAGTTTTATCCAAAAAGAATCCTCCTCTTCCACTTCTACAATCTCATCCGGTATCATAAGCTTTGGTGACTGCGCTGCGGTTATTTTCTCCTGCCGGCGAAATAACTTAAGAAACAATTCTTTTGCCGCAAAGCCAAGCAGAATAATAAATGGCAGTGCACCTAACAACAATACGATCGGATGATCAAACTGCGACAGATCTGTCACTGCAGGAGCCGCTGTCTCCGTAATCTCTTCCGCCTGATCTGCCACATTCTCCGGTGCTACCTTCCACAAGCTTGCGATAAAGTGTACTAGAGCAACGATCATCTGTACTACTTTTCGGACAGCATATTGTACATATCTGCCAAATGGTATCCCCATTTTAACATCCCTCAAGGCAATTGCAAATAGTACACCTAACAAAAATACGCCAAGCACCCTCACGACCATTTTCGAACTGCCGTCAAATATCATATGCTTAGTACTATCCGAAGCATCGCTTTGTTCTCTCAGGTAATCATTGAGCCGCTCCAAATAGCCACACCACATATGGAGTATCAACAGGACGGCTCCCAAAATCACTGCCAAAAGTCGAAAGCGTGGATTCTCTAAGAATGTTCCCAACAAAAATATAAATACAACTTCTACCGCCAAATACCATTTCCCGGTATAACTGAAATGCTCTCTGTGTATCCGCCACCATTTGATCGAAACAGCCATATTCCATAAAACGATCGACATATAAAGGACAGTGATATCTTTTGCCATCTGCGCCGATCTGCCAAGCAATCCATAAAGGAAGATAATTTCTAATAAGTGTCCCATTATAAGGACAATAGCACCGGTATATTCCTGATACTTTGCTCCGTTTGTTCGGGTGTCCACATTTCTTTGCGCCAAGAGTTCTATTCTTTGCAAAGCATACGTAAATCCATACAAAACGGCACTGCAAGCATCCCCAGTATATCCTCTGTTGCTGTCCGCTTCGTATACAATAACACAGCCATATATATTCCGCACCAGCCAATCATTTCCATGAGCAACACAAAAAAATCTTCCAGATAACGGTATCTTTGCTCTGGTGATCTCCACAGCTTTTGCAATTTTGTCGTTTTAAGATCATTTTGCTCCATAAAGCGGTCCATATCCGTCATACGCTCTCGTACCTCCACACAAAATTGTATATCTATCCGCTAGTTTCTTTCTAACATCTTGCACCAAATCCTCACCTATATCATATATTCCACGCTAGTGCACCCGCCGGTATCTGTACCTCCTCGCCCGCTATTTGCGGTACGATCAGCAATACTTCCGCTGCTTTGCTTTGTAGTAATGTAACCGCTTCCAAAATGTCCCTAACAGGTCGTGTCGTGATACATACATATTGCCTGCTCTGTCTGCAGTTCGGTATGATCTGCCTGATCATCCGCGCAAAATCTGCACTGTCTTTCGCAAGATCAATACCTGCCAACCTGCGGTTTAATGCTGTGATCGCTGCGATTCCCTGGCATTGTTCCAACACGATCTCCTCGTCGGTATCTTCCCTGCCATTGGTACGAAAGCTGACTCTCGCTCCTTTGCGCAAATAATAGTCTGCTAATGTTGAGGCTGCAGAGATCACCGCCTCCTGCATTTCCTGCCGATAAAAAACAGAATCCGTCTCCACATCTGACAACAGGCAGACATCTCGCGAATAGGTTGACTCAAAACTATTCACTAACAGCTCACCATACTTTGCAGATGCTTTCCAATTAATATGTTTCATCGGATCATACGGCTGATACGGTCTGATTCCCCGAAAATAAAACGGATCTTCCTGATAACTCCGACGTTCCACAATCTCCCCCAATACCTGTTTATTGTGGTTCAATAACTGCTTCATGGATAACTGTCTTGGATATACATAGATCATCGTGTTTTCCGGCAAGACGGCCACATATTTTTTGCTCATAAAAAAAAATCCTGTGCAGCTATTTGAATCTGCCCTATCGAATATTTTCCGCGACATTGTGGTCGAAACGGCAGCGTACGGGTGATCTGCTTTCGTCCACCTACCATAAATACTTCACTTCTATAGTAATGATCGGTAACGACCGCCTCCGTCTCATCTTGAAACTGCAAACTTTTGTCGGCCTGAAATTTGACTTGTAGTGCAGGCAAAGGCATCCTCTTTTTATTTTGAATAATCTGCTTTTTAAAGTACAAAGTTCTCCCGGATAAACCCCTGCTCTCCAAACGCCAGCGATACGTGCAGCTTTCGCTTCCAATTTTTATCAAACAATTTTCTCTGTCCAAAAAATAGGACAAGTGCAAGAAAAACTGCGATCAGTAATGTCACCTGTGCACCCCTCCTTCCCGTAAAATCGTCCTGCCACAATTCTGTATTCTGTGGCTTCTATCTCTGTCTGATAGCTCTACATCATTATACTTCGTTCTGTGGCTTCTATCTCTGTCTGATAGCTCTACATCATTATACTTCGCTCTGTGGCTTCCAATATTCTGTTGGCACCTCTACCTGCTCTAATATGCTTTGCAATATCGTTTCTTTCTGCTCCGCACGATACGCCACGATCCTATGACCTAAAACAGGTACACATAACTTTTTCACATCATCCGGTGTCACAAAATCTCTCGCTTCGATTGCTGCATATGCCTGACAGCATCTCAAATATGCCAATGTTCCGCGAGGGTTCACACCCAATGCTATATCGGAATGCTTTCTCGTTGCCTCGACAATATGGGCAATATAACGTCTGACACATTCATCGACATAAATATGCCGGCAGCCCTCTTGTGCCTGCACAATTTCTGCCGCTGTACATACCGGCTCCAATCGTTCTAACGGGCTATCCTGTATAAAACGATCCATAATATCCAGTTCTTCCATCACAGTCGGGAATCCCATTTTAAGCTGCATACAGAAACGATCCAACTGTGCCTCCGGCAGTGGATATGTACCCGCCGTTTCAATTGGATTCTGTGTAGCGATCAAAAAAACGGGATTTCTAACACTCTTGTCTCGCCATCTACTGTTACCTGTTTTTCTTCCATACATTCCAACAAACTCGACTGCGTTCTCGGTGTTGCACGGTTAATTTCATCTGCCAGCAGCACATTACAAAAGACCGGCCCCGGCACAAATACAAACTGTTCCTCCTTTTGATGATACACATTCTGCCCGGTCAGATCTAGCGGGAGGAGATCCGGCGTAAATTGAATCCGCCCAAACTCCGCATTGATCGATCTTGCTAATGACTTGGCTAACATTGTTTTGCCGGTACCCGGCGTATCCTCCAACAAAATATGTCCCCCTGCGAACAGCCCTGCTATCACTAATTTGATCACATCCTGCTTTCCAATGATCACGCGGCCCATATTTTCCCGAATAGCTCCGGCACACTCTGCAATCTTATCAAATGTCCACACATTTCCATTTTCCATCATAAACATACACTCCTTTCCCATCAAAGAAGAGCAAAACCAGCATGTTACCTTTCGTCACACTCCCCAACCGCAATTTCCAATTCCCCTCTCAATCTTCGCAGACCAACCGTTACCGTCATCCCACATATTGCTTATTATGTCAAAGAATACTAAGAATTTTGCAGCCACAACATAGCGGTTTCTGCCGACAGGGAACTATAGTAATTGCCTTGCCGCATTTACGTTTTTGGTGATTTCTAGATTTTGTTGTCTCTGATGATTGATTTACATGCCCTTCGGAAACTCGAAATCCCGGAAGCAAGGTAATCATCATTTTTGAAAGGGACTTTGCGCTCGTCGTTACTTATGTCTCGTACTTCAGAGACATTAAGTAACGTGACGTAGCGCATCGTAGCGAAAGCGTCCCGTCCAAAAATGGATGATACCTTGCTAGACCGGGATATCTCAGACAATCCCTCGGGCATGTATTCATCAGAGACTTAACAAAATAAGAAATCACCCAAAAACTCTGCGTTCTGCAGCAATTATCTTAGTTCGCTGCCGGCAGAACAAGTCAGTCTACTGGCTGCAAAATAGTTTATTTGTTGCTGACATAATAAGCAATATGTGGCTTGTCCATCATTTTGGTCTGCGAAGATTTCGTTTAATAAAAATGCAGCAGAAAAGAACCAGTCTCCCCTGCTGCAAATAAACTTATTCTGTTTTTAGGCCCGTTTCAAAGGTCCAGCTCCATTTGCCAAAGCTTCTGGTAAATGGATTGACGCCTCGTATATCATTATCGAGCAAGATTCCACTATTGGTTGAATGGATTCGCCAATATTTACTTTTGGAATACGCCCGTATGATCGTTCTTCCACGGTAAGTATATTTGTTTTTTACTTACTTTTTGATGGCTCCTTTTTTTCACATATCCCTTTTTTCAAGAAAATTTTTACCTTCTTTGCGGAAGAAAACTTTCCATAGTATAAAGCGATATGGGTTGGATTGCCATTTTGCCATATAACATAACATCCCCAAATTCCAAAGTACTGACAGCCGAATGATTCTGTGTATTACGACCGATCGCACCCTTTGAGCGTGTCTTGTTCCATAAAATTCTGCCGGTCATTGTCTTCTGTCCGGACAAATACGCCACTTTTGATCCCTTCACCCAATCTCTGGTCGTCAATGCCTTCACCTTATAACTTTTGAAAGGCAATGCCGTCTTCGCAGAAACAGATTTCATACGGCCAATCGCAGCACGTACATATCCACTGCAATCACAGCGTATTCCATCTACAACCGCGCCATAGCGTTTTCCTAAAAACCCTTTGGATAACACCTTGCGATAACGTTCCAACTTAATCGTGCCATATGCGTTTGGCTTGGCTGTCGTCGTTGGATGGAATTTCATCGTCGGCGTTTTGGTTACCTGTGCAGATGCCGGCGTCGATGTTGGAACCGCCGTCGGATCCATCTGAGGTATATTCGTCTGCTGTGCAGCCGGCACAGGTAACCTCAACCTGCGCCGCACGCACAAACTGTCCTGACGAAACAGCCTGTCCCCCATATACTGCTGATCGTCATTGTTACTGCAAATGCTAAGCCCCATACAAATCCCCTCTTATGATCTGTTTTTGCTTGCATAACCTTCTCCTATTACTGCACCTTTGGAAGCTTAGCAAGACTTGCTGCAATCTCTTCATCCGTAGGGATGTAGTCTCCCATCTTACCATCATTAAACTTCTCGTATGCATACATATCAAAATATCCGGTACCGGTAAGACCAAACAAGATTGTCTTCTCCTCTCCGGTTTCTTTGCATTTCAGTGCCTCATCAATTGCAACACGGATCGCGTGACTGCTCTCCGGTGCCGGCAAAATACCTTCAACTTTGGCAAATTTCTCTGCAGCATCAAATACAGAAGTCTGCTCTACACTAACTGCTTCCATCAAACCATCATCATATAACTGTGAAAGTACAGAACTCATGCCATGGTAACGAAGACCACCTGCATGGTTTGGCGAAGGCATAAAGCTGCTGCCAAGTGTGTACATTTTAGCTAACGGACAGATTGCTCCTGTATCACAGAAATCGTATGCGTATTTACCACGTGTGAGTGATGGACAAGATGCCGGTTCAACTGCGATAAAACGATAATCTTTCTCCCCGCGAAGTTTCTCGCCCATAAATGGTGAAATCAGTCCACCAAGATTTGATCCGCCACCTGCACATCCAATGATGATATCCGGTGTGACATCATATTTATCTAATGCAGCCTTTGTCTCCAAACCAATAATAGACTGATGCAGCAATACCTGTGCCAAAACGGATCCAAGTACATAACGATATCCATCCTGCGTTGTAGCAGCTTCTACTGCCTCAGATATCGCACATCCAAGGCTTCCGTTGGTATCCGGGAACTCTGCTAATATCTTACGTCCTACTTCGGTCGTATTGGATGGTGAAGGAGTTACCGATGCTCCATATGTACGCATAACCTCACGACGGAATGGCTTCTGCTCATAAGATACTTTTACCATATACACCTGACAATCCAAGCCTAAAAATGCACAAGCCATCGACAATGCAGTTCCCCACTGGCCTGCTCCTGTCTCTGTCGTAACACCCTTCAATCCCTGATTCTTCGCATAATATGCCTGCGCGATTGCTGAATTTAACTTGTGACTTCCCGAAGTATTGTTACCCTCGAATTTATAATAGATCTTAGCCGGCGTCTGCAAAGCACGCTCTAAATGATACGCACGAACTAATGGTGCCGGACGGTACATTTTGTAAAACTGCAGGATCTCCTCCGGAATATCAAAATATGCTGTTGTATCGTCAAGCTCCTGTTTTGCCAGTTCTGTACAGAATACATGGCTAAGCTCTTCTAAAGTGATCGGCTTGCCTGTAGCCGGATTCAAAAGCGGTGCCGGCTTATTCTTCATGTCAGCACGAACATTGTACCACTGCTTTGGCATCTCATCTTCGTTCAAATAAATCTTGTAAGGTATCTTCTTGTTATCCATGTTACTTAGTTCCTTTCTTCATACTTTTTCTGTCAAAATCACGATGGTTTATCTCCTATCCGGTTCTAAACCATCGTGACCTTAAATCGCTATCTTTGATTATACCACAAATATTGCTTAAGAACAATGCCCCGTAATGATCCACGGTGCCGGCTGCTGCTTAAAGGCATGATTGCTTCCGAGCCGTGATACAGCGATCTGTATCGTATCTACATCGCCAATGCCAAACTTCTCCAAAATCGCTGCCGCACCTGCTGCCACCTGAAAATCCAAGGTGTATATAACAACACGGATCTGTGGATTCAACTTTGTCAGGTATGCCAATTCTTTCTCCATGCTTGCAGATGCCACCATAAATACAAGCGACGGTACCGGACAGTCTTTCATACTCTCTTCATCCACCCGGTCAATGATCGTCACATTCTGCAGACCGAAATGATCTACATTGTCTTCCATCGTGTCTCGGTCCGCACCATTGTACTCAACTGCCACGACCGTTCCCTCTGCTGCGATCAACGCTGTCTCAATGGCAATGCTTTCTCCACCGATAACACAAACATCATCCTGCGTATCCACCATCATTTTATTCAAAATGACGGCACGGATCTCACTGCCGACATAATGGATTGAACCTTTGCGGAACATGTCGTTCCCCCCATACCGATCTTAGCCGTATTGCGTGCATTAGGATTGACGATCAGCATTCCTGCCGATGCATTGATTCCACGATCGATCATGTCCTTCACTTTTTTGTTGTAAATCTGACCGCTCGGTTCTGAACCCTCGTTATACCAGACATCACATTCCCCAGTCCGGCATTCCAAAGACGGTAAAAAATATCATTAATTCCTGCATTGGTAAAGATTAACGTCGTTTTGTGTGACTCTACCGTTGGAATCACATTTTTTTGTTCTTACGCGTAATATCAATGATCTTCACATGCTCCAGATCAATCGTCGTATTTCCTGCATAATACTGCAGCCACGACAAAATGATCTCATTTGTAAACACCTGCTTCTCCATGGTCATACCTCCTCACGTTATCTCGTAATGGTTGTGCATAACGGAGTTTCGAAGAAACTCCTATGATGAGCAATTGCACTCATAGTATCTAAATCATTCATCCTATAAGAATATATACTTACAGATAAATAACACTGCCAACACATACATTAATACTGTATTTTTCTTGTGCTTGCCACAGAGCAGATTAATAACAACATAGGAAATGATACCGATAGAGATACCCTCTGCGATGCTGTACATAAGCGGCATTGCCAAGATTGTCAAATATGCCGGTACTGCTTCTGTCAGATCATTAAAATCAATGTCAACAACGGCTGATAGCATTAAGAATCCTACAAAGATCAATGCCGGAGCTGTTGCAAAACCCGGAACTGCTGTAAATACCGGTGCAAAGAAAATTGCTAATAAGAACATGATCGCTGTCACTGCGGATGCAAGACCGGTACGGCCACCTGCACCAACACCGGCAGAACTCTCAACATATGTTGTCGTTGTAGAAGTTCCGATCACCGCACCTGCACTTGTTGCAATCGCATCTGCCAAAAGCGCCGGCTTAATGTTCGGTAATTTTTCATTCTCATCTAACATGCCTGCCTTGGAAGAAACACCAACAAGTGTTCCTATCGTATCAAACATATCTACGAACAGGAAAGAACATAATACAATAATAAAATTAAGAATACCAACGCCATGGAAATCAGCTTTGAAACACTGTCCAAACGTCTCACCGATCTTGCTGAAATCTGTCATGTGCATGGATGGATATAACGAATAAAATCCTTCCTTTACATTTACCTGATAAATACCAAGAGCCTGACTGAGCATTCCCAAGATCCAAGTTACAAGAATACCGATCAGATCGCGACCTTAAAGCCTTTGATATAAAGAATGACTGTGATGATCAAACCGATCAGGGCAAGCACCGCACAGATTCCCTGTGTATGCCAATTGCCGGCAAAATCACAATAGGTAACCAATGTAGAACTATTGGATACTACTAAGTGTGCTCCCTGCAGTCCGATAAATGCAATAAATAATCCGATACCTGCACTTACACCTTTCTTCAAGGTACTTGGTATCGCATTAAAAATAGCTTCTCTGACGTTTGTTAAGGATAGAACTATAAAAACAATACCCTCAACAAATACTGCCATCAATGCCACTTTCCAGGAATACCCCATATTGCCACATACTGTGTATGCAAAATAGGCATTCAATCCCATTCCGGTGCCAGAGCAAATGGATAGTTTGCTAAAAGTGCCATTGCCATGGTTCCCACAAAAGAAGCCAGACAAGTTGCGATCAGCACGGCTGTGCTGTCCATTCCCGCTGCCGAAAGCATTGTCGGGTTGACTGCCAATATGTACGCCATCGTCATAAAGGTTGTCAATCCTGCGATCACCTCAGTGCGCGCATTTGTGTTGTTCTCTTTCAAATGAAATAGTTTCTCGATCATTTTACCTCCATAAAATAATATTTCTCTCATTATAACTTTTTATGGATGTGAAACAATCCCCATTATTTATATTTTAGATTTTTCGTAATCAATAAACATCATAAAGAAACCTAAGAATAATAAGATAGAACTGCACCAAATCGCCTGTTTATGGAATAATTTGATCAATCCATTCCCGAATACAGCACCTAATATAAAGCTGACGATAATGCCATAATACAATCCGGCCTTACCGAGAGAATCTCTATCTTTACTATGGAAATAATTAAATAAATTCTGCGTACCGGTACGCATATTCCCAATACACATTGTAGTCGCAACACCATTTCCATGAATCTTGCGGAAACTTTCCACCTGTATGCCACAAGCAAACGAAGTCAAAGAATTGGCCAGCAGATTAAACGATGTTGGAATGAAACCAACTCCCAATAATATCACTGCTTCCAACAATACTGACATCTGTCTCCAATGCAGTTTTTCAATATTTCTGGTATGTACATATTCAGCTAACGCAATGCCGATCGCAAACGCAACAACAGGAACAAGATAATGTATTGCCAAACGAATATTTCCCTCTGACAGATTAACACCAAACAACAGCATATTACCGGTTTGCGCATTTGCAAACACCCGATCTCTCACAATATAGGAATACGCATCCATCAGCCCCCCTGACAGTGCTAATAAGATTCCAAGCCGTACTGACTCTGACATTTGTTTAGAATGTTTCATCTACCTCAACGCCTCCTATGCTAAACTCTCACAGCATTATAGAACCGTGCATTTTATCTGTCAAGATGTCCAATTCATGGATTGCAAAACATCTGCATGCTGTTGTACAATAAACACATAACTCAAACTTCCCATACTGGAAGTTATTGTTCGAACCACATATTGTTTATTATGTCAGCAATAAATATGATATTTTGCAGCCGACAAACTAACTTATTCTGCCGTCAGAGAACTAAGATAATTGCCGCAGAACGCAGAGTTTTTGCGTGATTTCTTATTTTGTTAAGTCTCTGATGAATACATGCCTGAAGGAGTGTCTGAGATGTGCCGGCTTAGCAAGGTATCATCGCTTTTTGGACGGGACGCTTTCGCTACGATGCGCTACGTTACGTTACTTAATGTCTCTGAGACACGAGACATAAGTAACGACGAGCGCAAAGTCCCTTTCAAAAATGATGATTACCTTGCTTCCGGGACATCGAGTTCTCCGAAAGGCATGTAAATCAATCATCAGAGACAACAAAATCTAGAAATCACCAAAAACGAAAATGCGGCAAGGCAATTACTATAGTTCTCTGACGGCAGAAATCGCTATGTTGTGGCTGCAAAATACTTAGTATTTTTTGACATAATAAACAATATGTGGCTGTGATAATCTGGGATATGGGAAGTTTGAGTACATAGATAATTGCAGTATTGTGTACCACAAACAGCAGGAGGAATGTGAAAAACATGAAAAATATTATTTTAACAGCAAATGGAACGCAGAAAGCGGATCTTGTATTAAAGAACGCTTCTATTGTAAACGTATTTACAGAATCCATTGAGGTCGGTGATGTTGCGATCACGGATGGCAAAATTGTCGGCATTGGCCGGTACGAGGGCAAAATTGAAAAGATATGACCGGACGCTTCGTGTGCCCTGGTTTTATTGATGGACATATCCACTTAGAAAGCTCTATGGTCACCCCTTCGGAATTTGCAAGAGCTGTCATCGCACATGGCACCACCGCCGTGATCACCGATCCACACGAGATTGCCAATGTTGCCGGCTGTGACGGTATTACCTATATGATGCAGGCAACCAAAGATCTCCCTCTGGATGTCTTCTTTATGGTACCGTCCTGCGTACCGGCAACAGACTTAGATGAGTCCGGAGCCTGTCTGAATGCCGATGATATTACACCTTTTTATAATGATCGAAGGGTTCTTGGTCTTGCAGAAATGATGAACGCTTTCGGTGTCAATCAAGCCGATGGATCTGTCTTATCCAAGATCAAAACAACATTAGAACATGATCGCATTGTCGACGGACATGCACCATTGCTAACCGGCAAAGAATTAAATGCCTATACAGCCGCAGGGATCCGTTCAGACCACGAATGCTCCAACATTGCAGAAGCCAAAGAAAAACTGTCACGAGGTCAGTGGATCATGATCCGTGAGGGCACCGCTGCCAAAAATCTTCAGGAACTTATGCCGCTATTCGAGGCTCCTTTATTATAATCGGATCCTGCTTGTAACGGACGATAAACATCCTTTGGATCTTCTAAATGACGGTCATATTGATGCTATCATCCGCAAAGCAGTTCACTTAGGTGCAGATCCAATTCGTGCCATTAAAGCAGGCAGTTTGAATGCTGCCACGTATTTCGGTTTACGTGACACAGGTGCCATCGCACCGGGTTATGATGCCGACATCGTTGTTTTGAACGATCTTACAGATCTGCATATACAGGAAGTCTACAAACAGGGAACGCTCATCAGCGAACGCGGGCAAATAACGACGGCTGTAAACAGTAATTCGATTCCATTCCGGAGCGTGTCATCCATTCTTTTCATGTGGAAAAGATTACGCCAGCGCAGCTCGTGATTCCAAAACAGGGCGAGCACATCCGCGTCATCGAATTGCATGCAGGAGAGCTTCTTACCTCCGAACGCACAGCCAACTGGAATACGGATACCAGCGCAAAAGACTGGGCAGATGGTATCAATCCGGACGATGATATTATAAAAATCGTTGCTATCGAACGCCACAAAAATACCGGACATCTCGGCAAGGGTTTCTTAGGAGGCTATGGTCTCAAAAAAGGCGCAGTTGCAACAAGTATCGGACACGACTCTCATAACTTGGTTGTGGCCGGAACAAACGATACTGATATTGCCATAGCAGCCAATGCAGTGATTGAAGCAGAAGGTGGACTTGCCATTGCCTGTCAGGGTGAACTGAAACATACTTTACCACTGCCGATTGCAGGCCTGATGTCAGATCAGCCTTTAGAACAAGTCAACGCCGAACTGGAAACGATGAAAAAAACACTTCATGACTGGGGCATCCCTATGGATATCGACCCGTTTATGACACTCAGCTTTGTCAGCCTGCCTGTCATTCCGGCATTGCGTCTGAATACGTATGGTCTTATTGATGTCAATTCGCACAAAGTAGTAGACGCCAGCTTTTCATAGACAAACCTACAAGTTTTTCATCAACAAACCTGCAAGCTTTTCATCGGCAAAAGAAATTTTTATTTGACAATCATTCTGTTATGCGTTATACTTGAATGGTTGTTGGGATCTTAGCTCAGCTGGGAGAGCATCTGCCTTACAAGCAGAGGGTCACAGGTTCGAGCCCTGTAGGTCCCATAAGCAGTTATTTTACTGCGATGCCGCAGTGGCGGAACTGGCAGACGCCCAGGCCTTAAAATCCTGTGGGTAGTGATACCCGTACCGGTTCGATTCCGGTCTGCGGCATTTTTCATTTTAATTATTTCCTGATATAACGTCTCTGTTTTATACAGAGACGTTTTGTTGTTTTTAAAATCTATTATTTTATTTTTCACTTGCTGAAACTTCGCGGTTTCAATGCTACTGGATTCAAAGAAAACATTTCCTTTCGTGAAATAAAAAATACATAACATTTACATAAATATGATAGTAGTGTATTTTACAAAAAGCTTGGTTATGATAATAGAACGGTGGAATTGGTGCGGATTGCCGGATATATGCATGACCTGGTAAACCATGCTGTTACCGGTGCAGCGCTGCATATCCGTCCACAAAGGAGTAGATACAATTTAGCATATAACCGGACGAATCTATCTGCTCTATGATGGATTATTTTGAAATTTTTCTCTAAAGAATGCTGATGTGTAAACGTTCTGCTGAAGTCCTGCATATGCGATTCAAAATGACCGCTAATGGCAACAAGATCTGCTGATCTTTAATGCAATAACTCAAACTTTATATACCTTGCTAAACCGGGATATCTCATAATACATTCCAGATAAAATACCAGAACGCCTCTATAAATTAGAGACGTTCTGAAAGGAAAAAGTTAAAATGAAAATGCCGCAGACCGGAATCGAACCGGTACGGGTATCACTACCCACGGGATTTTAAGTCCCGGGCGTCTGCCAATTCCGCCACGCCGGCATCGCAGTGAAATAACTGCTTATGGGACCTATAGGGCTCGAACCTATGACCCTCTGCTTGTAAGGCAGATGCTCTCCCAGCTGAGCTAAGATCCCATAAACGACCCAAACGGGACTCGAACTCACGACCTCCGCCGTGACAGGGCGGCGCTCTAACCAACTGAGCCACTAGGCCATTATGATAAGCTGAAGTATCCTCTTATGTAATTCTCTTCAGCTCATCCAGTGGACCCTCAGGGACTCGAACCCTGGACCGATCGGTTATGAGCCGATTGCTCTAACCAACTGAGCTAAAGGTCCAAAAACATAAGATCATACTATGTCAGATACAACGTCTCAACAGAGACGCCGAACAATGTATATATTATCATATAATTTCTCTGATTGCAACTCTTTTTTATTCTATATTCGCATTATTATATCCGCATTGTGCAAAAAACTCTCTCTTGGTCTAATCTTTCAGAGAATCATTCTCATACATACTAATCATATCTTTCGAGGAATCGTAATATGTATTCCGAACAATCTTCTTTCCAAGGACAGCCGAAATGTTCCACCATAGTTTGCTACAACATGCTGTACATTTTTGATGCCATATCCATGCCGGCCATCTTCCCTCTTCGTTGTGCGTAGTTCATTATCCACTATTGTCACAGGTCCTTGATAGGTGTTTTGAATATCCAACGACAATGTCCCGTCAATCAGACGCATCGTAAAATATATCGTATGTTCTTCCTCACATTCTTCACTCGCTCTAATCGCATTATCCAATAAATTCGCTAATATCACAACAACATCCTGATCTTCCAGCCAAATTCCCTTCAAATCATTAAAACGACATACGATCAAAACTTTCCTTTTGGCAGCTTCGTTATATTTTTTGATTTAACACAGTATTCACAATCACATGATTTGTATTCATCCACTCCACATTATAAGACAATTTCTGGTCTATATTGTGTAAATAATGTTCCAATTCTTGATACTTCTGTTTCTCACATAAAGAAGTCAGACAAGCCAAATGATGGTGAAATTCATGAATGCTCGCTTTCTGTATTTCATTATTTTGACATATATTTTTTTATACAACTTCATCTGCGCTTCCGTGTCATTTTAAATTCCAAATGCAGCATCTTCTCTGCTTCCTCTTGAACAATCATATCCAAAAAAGTATACTACTACAAAATCAATCGCTATCAAGCATACAGCAAGCATTCCATATACTGTGACCTGATGGACCGATTGAATATTAGGCAAATCTGCTACAAGCAATGCAATCATCAAAAGGTCACCACTGGAAACGCCATAAAGCGAAGCCATATCCTGTTTGCTACTGCATTTACCTTGCGCCGTATAAATATCTTATTGACGATATAGATCAAACAAAACAAGATACTTTTTGACAATAAAGCAAGTAACATCTGCGTCGACGATAATGAAATAATCCTATTTTCCAAAAACATACTTGCCAAAACAATAAAACAAAAATCAACAACCAAAATAATACTTTGATATATTGCTGCAAGCACAATACTCTTTCTCCAATTCTGTCGAAAAGAAAACTGCAGCATTATACTCAAAACAAGCACTATCATCAATAATTTAATCACAAAATACTTAGCAAATATTGTTGATGTCACATCCAGAAAAACCGCCGATATAACAACGGTTGCTATTGTACGCCTTACTGTGATTTTGTCTCCTGCTTCACAAAAAGTCTGTGCGTAAAAAAAATAAATACTGACTTCAATAATAATTAATAAAAGTCCTTGAATAAATCCTAACATATCAACTCTCCTCTACCTGATAAGTTTCCTATGTATTTCGCTTTCGCCTTGGAATTGCCTGATCACGAAACAGTTTGCAAACTTCTGTTTTCTCTGTTTTGATATCGTCAAAACTGTTCCGTCTAAAAGTTCAACTTCTTTAGAATTATAGGCATATACATACTTCATATTTACCAAGTAACTTTGATGAATACGAACAAACCCATTCCAATGATTTTCCTGTTCCCAAATATTGAGTGTACATCTTGCCAAAGTAAATACATAATTGCTTTCTGCTTGAATATGAAATTTCAAATCATGTAGTATACTTTCTATATAAATAATATCTTCCGTTTGGAGGAACATATCTAACTCTGTAAAATGATATTTCTTGACCTGTTTTATTTCTGGATTTATATCAAGACATGCATCTAACGCTTCCTGCACCGCCTGCGTCATCGTATCCTTATTCTTGATAATATAACGAAATGCCGCCACCTTAAACGCATCTAGCGTGTACTCTACGTGAGAAGACATGCAGCAGCCTCCAATCCATTCATCTCTTTCATTTCAATATCCAAAAATACAATATCATATTTCCTGCATCGTACATCCCTTTTCCACAAACTCTTCACCAGATTCAAACAAATCTAAATTCAACTTTTTTTGAATCTATGTATCCTTTGACCACGTTAAAAAGTTCTTCTAACATGATCGGTTCATCATCACAAAATGCAATACTTAACACTTTCTTCCTCCAAATTACATATGTATATTCTGCTTCGCAGCCGCTTGTTTTCTTTGAGGCTCATAACGTCATTCGACTATTCGCCTTTTTATCAAACTCGCAAATACGCTCTTTCAGAGCTTTTCGCTTGTTTCACAAGCTTATTTTGCTCGTTAATGAGCCCAGAAAAACAAATGTCTGCTTCGCAGCCGCTTGTTTTTCTTTGAGGCTCATTATATCATAATAATTGCGCATGATTTCTGCGCATAATGCATAATGGAGTTTCGAAGAAACTCCCAAGATGAGCACTATGTGTTCATTATATCATAAACATACTATGTATTTTTGGTATATCAACACCATAAGTGCTGCACAGGTGATCATAGCCATAGCCAAATACAATACCATGCCTCTATTCCCAACAATCCATAATATTATAACGATACTGCTTTCTACTGCTTGCAATGATTCTGGCACGCCATTTAACATGAAGAATCTCTGTCTTAGACATAAACATATTGGGATGATTTACAGTTCCAATGATCTCTATAACAATACCGGATACAACAAATACACCAAATATTCCTACTTGTATTAATGCTGCTACATTATGAATTTAGTGTAAACAACTGTTGTTTAAGATTCAATGTGGTTTTTGTTTAAGATTTGTTTAAAATTTACCCCGGCAAAGCATACTCTGCCGGGGTTCAATACTGTTGCAGCT
>VOFB01004868.1_pt1 | contig 48730 bp, 59 predicted proteins | sample 5384141 | NCBI WGS metagenome assembly VOFB01 (sample SAMN12384721, study PRJNA508395) | human gut metagenome | isolation source: healthy gut A | host: Homo sapiens | reverse complement strand
AAGGTATCCGAGCAGAAACCGGCAACCGCAGGCGACCTCCATGCGGAAGGCGCGATGTGCACTTTTGAAGGATGCCCTGAAACCGAACCTGGTACAGACCCTGGAGCATGTGCCTGCCATCGTACGGCGGACCATTTGCCAATATTGCACACGGATGTAACTCGTAACCGCAACCAAGGTGGCTCTGAAACTGGGCGATTACGCCATCACGGAAGCCGGATTCGGCGCAGACTTAGGGGCTGAGAAGTTCCTGGATATCAAGTGCCGTATGGCAGGACTCAAACCCAACGCAGTTGTGATCGTGGCAACCGTACGTGCCCTGAAGTACAACGGCGGGGTTCCGAAGGCAGACCTGAACAACGAGAATCTGGAAGCTCTGGAAAAAGGACTTCCGAACCTGCTGAAACACGTAAGCAATATCAAGAACGTATACCATCTGACATGTGTGGTTGCTATCAATGCATTCCCAACCGATACAAAGGCGGAGCTTGACCTGGTAGAGTCAAAATGCCGTGAACTGGGCGTGAACGTTGCACTTTCCGAGGTATGGGCAAAAGGCGGCGAAGGCGGCATGAAGCTTGCTGAGGAAGTAATCCGTCTCTGTGAAGAGGACAACAGCGGATTCACCTATTCTTATGAACTGGAAGGCTCCATCGAAGACAAACTGAATAACATCGTACAGAAAGTTTACGGTGGTAAGAGAGTTGTTCTTACAGCAAATGCTCAGAAACAGGCAAAACAGCTGGAGGATATGGGATACGGAAACTGCCCGATCTGTGTGGCTAAGACACAGTACAGCCTGACCGATGACCAGACCAAACTCGGTGCACCGACAGACTTTGAAGTAACCGTAAGAAACCTGAAAGTTTCCGCGGGTGCAGGCTTCATCGTAGCTCTGACAGGTGAGATCATGACTATGCCTGGACTGCCGAAAGTACCGGCTGCAGAAGGTATCGATGTAGACGAGACAGGAAAGATCACAGGTCTGTTCTAATCAATATGGCTTCCCTGATAAAAATGTGTTAAGATAGAGGGATGTCGCAGAATTCTGCGGCATCCTCTTTTCACATTTAAAGATACCAGGGTCAAAAGGTTATGCGTTTCATGCTTGCATGAAAAAGCATGACTTTGGGACCCATAAAACATGAGAAAGTAGCCCGAATAGGGCGGATTTCGAATGTTTTCAGAATTGCAAAACTTTTTTGAAAGGAACCTGATGATATGAAAAAGAAACCCTCACCAAAACCTCTGTAGTCTGCCTGCTGGCAACCGTCTGTTGCTTTCTGTGGGGAAGCGCATTTCCTTCTGTCAAAATCGGATACCAACTTTTTTCCATCCCCTCAGATGACTATGCCGGTCAGTTATTATTTGCCGGACTCCGCTTCACTCTCGCAGGCGTACTGGTTGTCCTCTTCGGAAGCCTTCTCCAGAAAAACCGCTTCTTCCAAATAAAACTTCAATAACTCCGATTATAAGCCTCGCTATGGTGCAGACCTTTCTCCAATACCTGTTTTTCTACATGGGTCTCGCCCACACCACCGGCGTAAAATCTTCAATTATTGTAGCCTCCAACGTCTTCTTCTCCATCCTTCTTGCCAGCCTGATCTTTCACTACGAACAATTTACGCTTCCCAAATGTATCGGCTGTCTTGCAGGATTCACCGGAATTATTATCATCAATCTGTCCGGAGAACACCTGGACGTGAATCTAAGCCTTTCCGGAGAAGGTGCAATCCTGCTCTCCGCACTATCCTCCGGTCTCTCCTCCTCCCTGATGAAAAAATACTCCACCAATCACAACCCCGTACTCTTAAGCGGATACCAGTTTTTCACCGGAGGAATCCTCCTCACCCTCTGTGGCCTGACTACCAAAGCCCGTCTTCATACCACAACTCTGCCCGGACTCCTGCTTCTCCTATACATGGCACTGATCTCCGCCGTAGCCTACACCCTCTGGGGAATTCTCCTAAAATACAATCCCGTAAGCCAGGTTGCCGTCTTCGGATTCATGAACCCCATGTTCGGCGTACTCCTCTCAGCCCTCATCCTCCACGAACGCAACCAGGCGTTCAGCCTGAACGGACTGATCTCCCTCCTCCTTGTCTGCGCCGGAATCTACATTGTAAACCGAAAAACCCCCGCCAACTAACGAAAAGCAACTTAAACCCTCTATAACTATACTCCTTCCCCAAACATTACCCAACGCATCATCTTATAAATAATCGAATAATCCATCAGAATTTTCATAACACTATACAAACATATAAAACGGAACTTATTTTCTTCAAGATGCACATTTGAATTTTAAAAATTTATTCCAACCAACAGCAGAGGGAGCGGAACCGGGGCTTGGCGGCATCGCAGAGAGGTTTCAGAAGGTCTTAGAGGAAGGCGGTACAGCCTCCAGGGCACCGCCTTCCTCTATCAGACCTTCGAAACCTCTCTGCCTGCCGCCAGGCCCCGGTTCCCTCCCTCTGCGTCCGTTCCCAAAAAACTAAAAATCAAACCACCCTACATAGATTTACGTTCCGCAATCTCTGCCATCTTCGCTTCGTTCAATCTGGTATCCCCATGAACCCTGCTGTAAGACAGATACCCATTCATCCGGTCAATTTTGGTCAGATTTCTGGACCCGCAGACCGGACACACGTCCATTTCAAGTTCCTCATGTCCGCAGTCATCACAGTAAGCAAGGGAAAGATTTACTCCCTCATAATATCCCAAAGACATGGCTCTGCGGATCAGAGTACGGATGGCTCCTTTATTATATCCCACCGGATAACGTACATACTGAATCTTTCCGCCGTTGCAGTATTCCCAGAACCGGCCTTCCTTGTCCTGCTTTTCGATCGGCGTAATATCCTCCGTCACATGACAATGAAAGCTGTTGCTGACATACGGACGGTCAGATACATTGTGAACGATTCCGTAAATCTTACGGAACTGCTCTACCTGAAGACCGCACAGAGACTCTGCCGGAGTTCCGTAGATTGCATAAAGAATTCCGTCCTCCTTCTTAAATGCAGTTACTTTCTCATTAATATATTTTAATACTTCCAATGCAAATTCCCCATCCTCTGCGATGGATTTGCCATTATAAAGCTCCTGAAGTTCATTGAGCGCAGTGATTCCAAAGGATGCAGTCATCGGTTTGAGCAACGGCCGAATCTTATCATGGGCATTCAGATTGCCGCCGTAAAACCACCCTCGCAATATCCCAGAGGATTGGTGGAGGCGCGCATCTCACCCAGATAATCATACGTTCTTCTATGCAGATCCCGGATCATCTCCAGATAAAAATCCAGTATCTCATAGAAATCCCGGTTTTCACTTTTTGCCTTTGCCAGAATCATCGGCAGATGGAGTGATACTGCACCAATATTAAATCGTCCCACAAATACCGGCTTGTCCATTTCATCTGCCGGCTCCATACCACCCCGTTCATACCAGGGACTTAAAAATGCACGGCATCCCATCGGGCTGATGACACGGCCATATTTCCGATACATACTGGAGATATAGCCTTCTCCACTCATAGAAAGCCAGTCCGGATACATGGTCTTAGAGGAACATTCCAATCCTGCCTCGAAAACATCCTCACAGCTTCCGCCGGGACCGTGAATTGCTTCATCATACAGGAATACAATCTTCGGAAACAGCACTGGTTTCTTGCGGCCTTCCCTTCCCTGTCCGCCCTGGTGAACTTCCAGTAAGGATACGGAAATCATCTTTTCAAACATCTCCGTTCCAAGTCCCAGCGTCACTGTCACGAACGGATAATCTCCCCGTGAGGAACCAACCGTATTCAGCTTATATTCAATTCCCTGCCAACCCTGATCACAGTCTCTTCTGACTTTATCCATAGCATATTCTACGGCCTTTTCCTCTCTTCCGGTCCAGGACTCATCGGCATACTTAAGGAATTCTTTCACATACTTTTTATAACTCTTCTGTGCATATGGTCCAAGGATCTTGTCAACTTCCGGTACGGTAAAACCGCCATACTGCTGTGCCGCAGTACTCAGGATAATATCTCCCATAACATCAAATGCAGTATCCAGTGTCTTTGGTTCATTGTACCAGACATTTCCCATCTCAAAACCGCCCCTCAGGACATTCGCTACGTCAAAGAGACAGCAATTCATGGTATCCAGCCGTGCAGACTGATCATGGATGTAAATGTAGCCGTCTTTACATGCCTGAAGTTCATTCCGATTCATAAAGAATTTACGATATAACTCTTTATTCAGCTCATTGAAGATCAGACTCCGTTTGGTAGCTACCAATGCACTATCCGTATTGGCATTACTTTTGTCACCGATGTAACGGATGGACTGGCTCTTTGTATATACCTCATCCATCATGTGGATAAAGTCCACTTTATAATTCCGGTAATCACGGTAACTTTTTGCTACTGCAGGATTCACTTTCTCCAATGCGCCTTCCACGATATTATGCATATCGGCAATGGCAATCTCCTGTTTTCCCAGAGAATTGGCATGCTCTGTCGCAAATTTGCAGATAAAATCAATCTCCTCCTGGCTGAATGTATATAAGATTCTCTGAGCCGATTTATTCACCGCCCGCACAATCTTACTGGCATCAAACAGCTCTCTGGTTCCGTCCTTTTAATAATATAAATCATTTTTTCTCCCATTTCCCACAATATCTAGTTTTTATTTTTCTCAAATTGCACAACATATTGTATCACGCTTCTATAGAAAAGGGAAGACCTTATCTTGTACTTTTTATGTATTTCTCATTCCTCAAACCACTGTTCCAGGTCAATACCAACATCTGTCTGCATTTCCTCTATCACACCGGCAACAAATGAAAGTACAAAAAGCAGAATCACAATCCCTATTACCGCCTTTACAGTCTTACCTGTCTTCTTTTTCTCATCACCGGAATGGGATGTATAATTCCGTTTCACTGAATGACCGTTCTGCCCGGATTGATTTCCCTGCTGCTGGCGATTTCCATTTTTTGCGGGAAAGTCTGCTGCTGTCCCGGCTTCTCATACATTTCCCTTTGTTTCGCCGTTTCACAATGTGCTTTGTGGTCGCGCATATTCTCGTTCAGATGATACCGGTTCCTTTCATCCGGCATCAGCATCCCGCACTCTGCACAACGTCCATTTACCACGTTTCCCTCGCAGATGCTGCATCTCATATCTCATCCCCCTCTACAATGTAATCTCCCCGTCAAATACCGTAGTCGCAGGACCTGTCATATAAACACAATTCTCCTCTCTGTCCCAGGTAATCTGCAAAGTACCGCCTAAAAGATGAACCGTAACCTGATTTCCCTCTGTCAGGCCGTTTAAAATCGTTGCCACTGCCACTGCACAGGCACCTGTTCCGCAGGCAAGGGTCTCCCCGGAGCCACGCTCCCACACGCGCATCTGCACAGTATTCTGGTCTAAAATCTTTACAAATTCTGTATTCACACGGTCCGGAAATGCAGGATGGTTCTCAAACTGAGGACCAATCTTCTCAATCTCCAAATGTTCCACATCATCCAGATAGATGATTGCATGGGGATTTCCCATAGATACGCAAGTCATCCGATATTCTTCTTCACCGACCCGAACAGGCTCGTCAATAACCTGCTTCTTTTCCGATACCACCGGAACCTTCTCTGCTTCCAGGATCGGCGCCCCCATATTGACCCGCACCTGTGAAACCTTTCCCTCTTCCACTGTAAGTTCCAGATACTTAATACCGCTCTTTGTATTGACACTGATACTGGTCTTATCTGTCAAACCATAGTCATAGACATACTTTGCCACACAGCGGATTCCATTTCCGCACATTGCCCCCTGAGAGCCATCCGCATTGTACATCTCCATCTCAAAATCTGCCACATCCGAGGGTTTAATCAGAATCAATCCATCCGATCCAACCCCAAAATGCCGGTCGCTCACCATCTTTGCCACCTCCTGCGGATTCTCTACCTGCTCACTCAGACAATTCACATATACATAATCATTTCCACATCCATGCATCTTCGTAAACTTCATAATAATACTCCTCCTGTATCTTTCTTCTAGAAATTAACGTCCTACAGCATTCTCTCTTCACCATAAAACTACTTATTATCATTTGTATCTATACTACTATTTCTTCTTTCAAAAACAAGCTGAATTATTGGCAGAGAACAACGATTCTTTCCGGCGTGGTCTGCGGAGGTATACTTCGTGGTTGTTGCCGTATAATAGACAAGAAGTGTATGATTACCGGACTAAGGTAAATGGCTGACCATTTAAAGTCATAATCTCTGTCCGCCTTCCCAGGTTCAGTTTCAGCGACTGATCAGAAGCGGTCAGTTCCCGTCAAACATATTCAGCATAATATTCTGATTTCTCCCCAGTGTCGTGATCAATTGTGCCTGATACTGAGGCGGAAAAATCAGAGGCACCGGCAAACACTATCGTAAAATGCGGCAATCCGCATTCCTCTTTCTAGCCGGATACTCTCAATAATTGTGGTTTCCTGCGTAACCATAAAATTTATGATCCCCTGATCTGTGCGAACCGAAACTCTCCTGGTACAACAGTCGCCCCCATTTGATATATTCTGTATAATCCCGATGACCGGGACAAAATTTTCATATGCCATTGTCTGCAAAACTCCTTTTTCTTTTATTTTATGATCTGCAACCATATGGTGCAATTTTACAGAACCAGAAAAGGTGCTGCCAAATTGCAAACCTCCACAGATTCTTGTTTATTTGTCAGACAGACAAAAACAAGCTTTTTATGTGAATGTTGTACATTTCTGCAACACCCTCTTTTTGTCACTTTTCAGTTGCCCCATAATACCTATGGATTGCTGCACACTTTGTAAGATCATGTTACGCGGTCACCTGCTGTTTCTTTATAAACAAAAATGTAATACCGAAACTAAGCAGACTGAATACTGCCGCCAGGATTATCCAGACATTCCCCGGCACTGCTTTCAGCCATTGTGTAAAGGCATTCCCAACCATCCCCAGAAATGAATCCGGGGCATCCTTCACCGCATCACTGATATACGGAATCCCCAAAAACCCGAACATCCAAAGCCCCCATAGTGCCCAAAACGCTTTCCTCCCATAGCGCATCAATAAAACTCCGCACAAACCCGCTGCCATTGAAAGTGCAAAAGCTGCTGGAAGTCCTACCCTAAAAAGATAGGGAATAAGATTTATCTCATTCTCTCCTCCCGGATATAGTACATGATACAATTGATTCTCACCCAGTCCAATCAACAGAAGCAGCAATACCATCAAAAATTTCCCACAAAATTCACTGTATAAAAAGATACAAAGAAACGGCTTCTGGTATACCCCATAGAGATCTCCAGATTAAAGCAGATCCCAAGCTGCATCATTGTCCAAAGGCCGGAATACACAACTGCCATCCCGCAGCCCATGATTGCCCCCAAAGAAACATAGGATTCCGCTTCCTGTCCAAACTGCATGACCACATTTGCCATAAGCACTCCAAGCATGCTAACCACCAATACACATAAATATCCCAATACCCAGTCCCGCCACTGTATCGCAAACTGCTTTTTATCGCCCGCAGCATGACTTTCTCCTCCTCTCACATCCTGATTTCCAGTTTTTGGTAGATACTCTGGCAAACACACCTGCCAGAAAATAAGCCAGAATCCCAATTCCCAGCACAATCAGCAAGTTAAAATCCTTCTGAAGAAAAGTCATGTCATCAAATACTTTTCATGAAGAAAAAAACAGTACTGACACATCCTGCTGCTATCATACATGCACCTATCATAAAGATCGTTCCCAACCTCCCCATCTTAAGAATATTGTTCCAAGAATAACAACGACTGCACTTTCTATGAACAAAAAACCAGCCAGTATTGGCAATATATTTAAACCGGATAATGCTATATCATCATCCATACCAAACCAGATAAGCGCTGATACTGCTGTAATGCCTGCGATCAGACAACCGATCATAAGCAGCATACCGCGTAAAGCAGCCTTTCTTGTGGAATTCATGGAAATCAGAATCGGCAAATAGAACTGGAAACAACTGCCCGTGACAATCAAAATTATAATTGCCCCTGCCAGACACAGATAATATGGATACAGTGCTGACAGTCCCCGAATCAAATCAACTGTTTCCAGATTACTGTCCTGACTTCTTATTCCCACTATGATAAGACACCCCAGAGCCAACGCCGCTGTTATCCCCATGCTCTCCAACCAGATCCTTCCCCAGTGTTTCATATCTCTCATTACCGTATTCATCCTATGCTTCCTCCCGCAAAGCGATACAAACACCTTCTGAAGGTTCGGTTTTGAATACTAATCTCATATTGCTCCGGAAGTCTTTGTCCATGTTTCAGAAGTACCGTAACCCCCTTACTGCGTCCGATTTTTTCTTCATGGTGTTTTTCCAGACCCGCAGTAGCTGCATCTACCTCCTCCGCATGTCCGCTGATATGATAACTCCTCTCCAGTAATTCCTGAGTATTTTCCTTCAGCAGTATCCTCCCCTGATCCACAATGATCACTTCTTCAAAAATATCTGCTGCCTCTTCGATAATATGCGTGGAAATTACAAAGGTTCTCCCGGTCTCCGTAAATTCCTCCAAAAGCAGTTGATAAAAACGTTCACGTGCAACAACATCCAGACCCGCCACCGGCTCATCCATAAACGTAAATTCCGCTTTACTTGCCAGTGCCACAATAATGGTCACCATAGACAACATTCCCTTGGAAAGTTTGCTGATCTTCTTTTTCCCATCCAGACCAAATTCTTTCACAAGACGCTCTGCCAGCTCCCTGTCCCAGTACGGAAAACAAGTAGCCGCAATCCTCAGATACTCTTTTACTTTCATAGTATTGCCATTATCTCCTGTCATCTGGTTCAGTTCTCTGGAAAAACAGAGATGTTCCAAAACTGCCGGATTCTCCCAAACCGGCTGCCCTTCAAAAGTTACGGTTCCCTGTGATGCCGGATTCTGTGAGGTCAGAATAGACAGAAGCGTTGTCTTCCCGGCTCCATTTCTTCCAATCAAACCATAAATCTTACCGGATTCCAGTTCCAGATTTATTCCGTGCAATACATCCTTTCCACCATAAGTTTTTGTAATTCCCTGACCGATCAATTTACTCATCTGACATTCCTCCCGTCTTCGACTCTTCAATCATTGCAATCAACTCCTGCTTTGTGATTCCCAGGCTCACCGCCTCTGCCATCAGACTCCTGATATAATGATCATAAAAATCTTCTTTCCGCTTTTCCCCTGATTTTACCCTTTGCTCCTGTTGCCACAAACATTCCAATCCCTCTTTTCTTATACAAAATCCCTTCATCTACCAGCAAATTAATTCCTTTTGCCGCTGTCGCCGGATTAATGGAATACAGCTTCGCCAACTCATTCGTACTGGGCGCCCGTTCTTCCTCCAGTAAAATATCCCGAAGGATATCATTCTCTATCATCTCTTTAATTTGAATATAAATCGACTTCTCCTGGGTCAGAATCTCGTTCAAACTATATCACTCCCTTTCTTGAAACACTGCACCTTATCCTGTATCATCAATACAAATCCCTTCACGTTATTTGCTTAAATGGTTCATTACTTATGTAACTAACCATAGCACTTAATCATCCATTTGTCAACTGCAAATAGAAAGTTCTTTAAATTCTAAAACAATTGCCAGGCTTTAAAAAGCCCGGCAATTATTTTACGGCTGATCTGTACTCCTGTTATCTGAATCTGCTATCTGCCGCCCTTCATGATCCATATGATAATTTTCCCGGATCACCAACTGCGAGAGCGGCACGAACTCATACCCCTGCTCCTTCAGTTTTGTGATGACCATATCCAGGGCATCGGCTGTGTACTTTGCCCCATTGTGCATTAAGATAATCGAACCATTTCCCAGATGATCATGTTCCGTAACGGTCTGAATAATCGAATCCACCCCGTAATCTTTCCAATCCAGAGAATCCACATCCCACTGTACACTATAGTAACCACAGTCCTCTGCATTTTTCACTACATGATTGTCATAATCTCCAAAGGGTGGCCGAAACAAGAACATCTCATATCCGGTCAGTTTTTTTACTTTATTATGTACACTGATAAGCTCCTCCCTGCACTCACTGTCAGAAAGCTGGCTCATATTCTTATGATTCTCACTATGATTTCCCAGATCATGACCCGCTTCATAAATCTTCTTTACATCCTCCGGATAACTGTCCACCCATCCTCCGGTCATGAAAAATGTCACTTTTATTTTATGCTTTGCCAGAACATCCAGGATATTCTGTGTATCTTCATTTCCCCAGGCCGCATCAAATGTCAGTGCAATCTGAGGTTTCTCCGTCTGCACACAATAGATGGGCAGTTTGCGTTCCTCTGCCGCACTGCTGACCGTAATTGTTCCCGGCAGATACCGAATCGCATCCGCCACGCAGCTTGCTACCAACAACATGGCAAATAAAGCAAATGCCACTTTCCGAATCGAATATTGAGGTTTCTGGATTCTCTCATCCACAGACACCACCTCGAAAATAGTGTTGTTACTATTCTATCGCCATAAGAATGTCCCTATGTCAAAAATTCTGACTTTTGGCATGATTTTCAGGTTCTATACTGCCCTTCATGTTCCCGCAGCCAATTCTGCCAAATTTTATAATCCGGCATTATCGATTCCACAACCTGGTAAAATGCTCTGGAATGATTCATTTCCTTTCGATGTGCCAGTTCATGGACAACCACATAATCCAAAACTTCCCGCGGCATAAGGATCAACTTCCAGTTAAAATTCAGATTTCCTTTACTGCTGCAGGAACCCCATCGGGTTTTCTGCTCCCGGATTGTAATTTTTCCGTATGACACTCCCATCTTCTGTGCAAAATAGGCTGCCCTGACCGCAATGGTCTCACCTGCTTTTCTGGCATATGCCTGTCTCTCCTCCTCCGAAAATGTCAATTTTCTCACAGTGCCCTGCGTTCCTTCATTTCGTTGATTTTCTTTGTATCCATTCCTGTTTTTCCAACAGAAATAATTCCATTTGCTTCTTCGGAAAACCATAGGGCGCACGTACAACCACATCTCCTCTTCTGAAATTTGTATCGCCAATGTTTTCCTTGCACTATATATGACTCGATATTCCATCTATGTTTCCTTTCTGACTGCTGCAATAAATCCATACTTATCTTTTCTTTCTATAATCCAAAAATCCCGGAAGAAACTTCGGCTCTGCCATCATCTCCTCCGGGACTTGCTTCTTTTATTTCCGTTCTTTCAGATACTTTTTCAAAAACGCAAACAACTGCGCCATCTCTTCTCTCGTACCTACCGTAATTCTCAGATAGTTATCAATCCGCGGCTTATTGAAATACCGCACATAAATATGCGCCTCTCTCAAAGCATCAAAAATCTCTTTTGCCGGTATGGTTTTTGTGGGCTGCAAAGATAAAGTTCGCTTTGGAATCAGCAAACTTAAAGCCCAAATCTTTTAATTCCTCCTTCGCCCATTCCCTTGTATCCACAATTTTTTTTCAAGGTCTCACGGAAGTATGCATCGTCTTTTACCGCTTCCACCCCAAGCTTCAATGTAATACGATCCATCGTATAAGAGTTGAAGGAATATTTCACATCATTCAGATAAGAAATCAGTTTTTCATTACCGATTGCATATCCAATCCGCATTCCCGCCATGGAACGGGATTTGGAAAAGGTCTGAACAACCAGCAGATTTTCATATTTCTCCAAAAGCGGCAGTGCTGACTGCGCACCAAAATCCACATAAGCCTCATCTACAATCACTACTACATCCGGATTATGCTGCAGAATGGACTCAATATCCTCCTGGGACATCTCGACTCCGGTAGGTGCATTTGGATTTGGAAAGACAATGCCGCCGTTTCTGTGATTTTCACGATAGTAATCAGAAGGTCTGATGCAAAATGTCTCATCCAGAGGAATCTGCTGATAGGGAATACGGAACACCTCTGCCCACACATCATAAAAGGAATACGTAATATCCGGAAAAAGGATTGGATCCTCTCCATTGAAAAATGTCAGGAAGGACATCGCCAGTACATCATCAGAACCCACTCCTGCAAAGACCTGCGCAGGACTTACATGGTAATATTCTGCAATCGCCCCAATCAATTCTGCTGTTGTGGGATCCGGATACAGGCGGAGTGCATCCACATCGGTTTCTTTTTATTGCCTGTTCCACACCCGGAGCCGGCGGATACGGATTCTCATTGGTATTCAGCTTAATCATATCCGGCTGATCCGGCTGCTCTCCCCGGAACATAAGGCTCTACTTTTCTTACCAGTTCTTCCCATTTCATCATAATGTTCTCCTCTCTTTAGCAGCGTCTCTTCCACGTTCCCGGATTCAGCAGCACCATAACCGGGAAAATTTCAAGACGACCTGCCAGCATATCAAATATTAATACCACCTTGGATACAGGACCATAGGCTGCAAAATTACTCATCGGTCCGACACCATCCAGTCCCGGTCCTATATTATTCAAGGTCGCGGCCACCGCAGTAAAGTTTGTCTCAAAACGAAATTCATCAAAGCGGATGGCAAGCAGTGAACATGCAAAAATAATCATATAAGTGATAAAATACACATTCACAGAACGCAGCACTTCATGTCCGATCGGGTGGTTGTCAAATTTAATCCGCTTTACACTTCTGGGATGAATCAGAGATGTCATCTCCTTCTGGATAGTCTTAAGCAGAATCATAATCCGGGACACTTTAATTCCCCCGCCTGTACTTCCCGCACAGGCACCAATAAACATAAGAAGCACCAGAATATATTTTGACAGCTCCGGCCACCCATTGAAATCGGCAGTGGAATAGCCTGTAGTCGTTATAATACTGCCAACCTGAAATACCGCTGACCGGATTGTTTCACCGATTGTGGGATAAAGCTCATGGATATTCCAGGTAATAATACCGGCGGAAGCCAGAATAATCAACAGATAAATCCGCACTTCATGAGATAAAAATGCCAGCTTAAACCGTTTACACAAAATCAGATAATAAAAGTTAAAGTTCACCCCAAACAAAATCATGAAACCGCAATGATCCACTGCTGCACTGCTGTATAGGAACCAACACTGTCGTTTCGTATTCCAAAACCACCCGTCCCGGCTGTACCCAGAGTCATACAAACACTGTCAAACCACGGCATACCGGATAACAGAAGAAGTGCAATCTGAACAATCGTCATCACAATATAAATCTTATACAAGATCTTAGCTGTATTCCGAACTCTGGGCACAAACTTTCCCACATCCGGCCCCGGACTTTCCGCTTTCATCAGATTCATAAGTGTCCCGCCCTTGATAGGCAGCAGCATCAGAATAAATACCAAAACTCCCATACCGCCGATCCAATGGGAAAAACTGCGCCAGAACCAACTGGCATGGGACAACGCTTCCACATCCGGCAAGATAGAAGATCCCGTAGTTGTAAAACCTGAAACAATTTCAAACAGTGCATCAATATAAAATGGAATTTCACCGGTTATCACAAAAGGAACGGCCCCAAAAAAGACTCATGACAATCCAGGAAAGGGACAGGGATACAAGTCCTTCTTTGGTGTAAATTTCTCTCTTCTCCGGCTGCTTCATACTGACAAGAAACCCAATTACCAGACAGCTAAGCGCCATAATCAGATAGGCATATCCCTGCTTTTCCCGGTATCCCAATGCAATCAGACATGGGAACAACAGCAGGATTCCTTCCACCCTCAGAACCCAGCCCATGACATAACGAATCATCTTATAATTCATCACACATCATCCTCCTATTTCTCGAGGATATCATGGATATCCTGTAAGCCGGAGTGTGTTGTGACTACAATCACAGAATCTCCCACCGCTATGCTGTCCTGTCCGCCTGGTATCAGTATCTTGCCATTATGATTAATGCAGGCCAGCAGAATATTTTTCTTAAGCCTCAGATCCTGCAGCTTCACTCCTGTGATCGGCGATTCTTTACGAATCACAAATTCCAGCGCTTCTACACGGTCATCCACTAATTTATATAAAGTCTCAACATTACTGCCTACCGAATTTTCCATCGCCCGCACATACTGAAGAATAATTTCAGCCGTGATATGTTTGGGATAAACGAGAGAATCCAGTTCAAGTGCATGGATCACATCATTGAAATCCAGATGATTAATCTTTGTCACAACTTTACACTTTACCTTATCTTTTGCATACAGAGATAAAATAATATTCTCCTCATCCATATCCGTACAGGCCACAAAAGGATTCCATCTGTTCCAAATGCTCCTCGTTCAGCAGCTCCTGATCACTTCCATCCCCATGAATAATGATCGCCTTGGGGAAGCAATTCGCTCAGTTCTTCACAGCGTCGTCTGTCTTTCTCAAGGATTTTTACACGAACCCCCATGTTCTGCAGCAGCATTGTAAGATAATATGTAATATCACCGCCGCCTACAATCATGGTATTATGTACCTGATTTGTGTGGATTCCAATCTTACGGAAAAAATCACTGGCGTTCCCCGGTGTTGCAATGATGGACAAAAGATCTCCTTCCTGAACCACATAATTCCCATCCGGAATCAGAATCTGATTACCGTGCTGTGCCACACAAACCAGAATGTCACACTGCATTCTGCCGGAAATGTCTTTCAGCGCAAATCCCGATAATTTGGAACCCTGCGGCACACGGAAACGCAATATCTCAATCCTTCCCTTGGAAAAACTGTCAATTTCAATTGCCGACGGGAATCGGAGAAGACGCGCAATCTCCCGGGCAGCAGCAAATTCAGGATTAATAATCATAGACAACCCCAATTCCTGCTTAATAAATTTCCGCTCCGCACTGTAAATCGGATTCCGTACCCTCGCAATCGTATGGCAATTGGATGCTTTTTTTGCAATTACACAACAAAAGTAAATTCAATTCGTCACTTTCCGTCACGGCAATCAGCATATCTGTATGCTCAATATCTGCATCCATCAGTGTCTTGTAACTGGCTCCATTGCCTGCGATCCCCATTACATCGTAAGTTCCTGATACAACCTTTACCGTATCATAATTATTATCAATAATCGTAATATTGTGTTCTTCTCTGCTAAGCTGTTCTGTCAGCGCGATACCGACTTTTCCGCAGCCCACAATGATTATCTGCATGTTATCTCCTTCTGAACCATCATAATCCGGGTCCTTTCAAACATAGTATTCTATAAAGGCAATCCACCCATAGTTTAGCACTGATTATAGCACTTCTCTACTCAAAAGAAAACATGTTTCGAGGTTTTGTGGGGGAATCTTTTGGAGCTTTTGGAAAATTGTGCGGACGGAAAGAAGCGGGGAGCAAAATAGAAGTGAGATTTGCTTGCTTCTGCGCTTCCCCTCAGCTAACCTGCAGTTCATACTAAGTTCATCGCCAATAGGCTCTTCACTAAGTATTCACAGCAGGTGGATCTTCGGGCGCGCTCCGAAGTCAGCGCAAATCTCACTTCTATTTTGCTCCCCGCTTCTTTCCTGATTTCGGCTGTTTTTGTTTTTATAAACTTTGAGGTCCGATTTTGAGGAATTTTGCTTCAGACTCAGGAAGGTTAGAAGATTGTATTAATTGAACTTAAAACACTTTTTTCTTAGCTTGGACAAAAATTATGGAGGAGTTATGGCAAGTCAGAAAATTGAGAATTTGTTGAATTTAGCACTTGAGGCTACTCCGCTGGAGAGGCGGGAGTCTTTGAATTTGAATGTAGGATATGAAGAGGCTCGGAATGCCTGGGAGGTAATTGTCCGGTATCAGGGGGATATCGGGTTTTAGAGGAGGAAGGATTCAGATTACTTTTTTATTGGGAAACTATGCGATTCTTGTGGTACCAGATGGGATTGTGGATACAGTGGCAGCTCTGCCGCAGATTACTTATATGGAAAAGCCCAAGCGATTGTTTTTGCAGTTTATCAGGGACGGTCAGTCTCTTGCATCAATCCAGTTCAGAGGGACAGCAGCGGATTGTTTGGGAGGGGGATTTTAGTTGCTTGTATCGATTCAGGGGTGGATTACTCGCATCCGGACTTTCGAAATCCAGATGGCTCTACCCGGATTCTGCGGTTGTGGGATCAGACGCGATACGGGAACGCCGCCTGACGGGTATGGGATTGGAAGTGAATACACTTCGGAACAGATCAATGCCGCTCTTGACGGAGATTCTTCCATTGTTCCAAGCAGAGATGGAAGCGGGCATGGCACTGCGGTTCTTGGGATCGCGGCGGGTAATGGAAGTGCTTCTGACGGAGTTTACCGCGGTGTGGCATCGGAGAGCACCCTGGTTGTTGTAAAGCTTGGAACTGCCTCAGCTGCAGACTTTCCCCGTACAACACAGCTTATGCAGGGGATTGACTATGTAATCCGTCTATCCCTGGAGCTTCAAATGCCTATCGCTGTAAATTTAAGTTTCGGCAATAATTATGGGTCTCACAGCAGGGGATTCCCTTCTGGAGAGTTATATCGACTACGTCTCCACATTGGGACAAAATGTGTTCTGTATCGGGAGCGGCAATGAAGGAAATGCAGCAATTCATACAGGCGGGATTCTGACTTCTGATACTCCGGTCACCCAGGAATTCAGTGTCGGAACTTATGAACCCTCCTTGAACCTTCAGCTCTGGAAATCCTTTGCCGATGATTTCGATATCTACCTTCAGCATCCGGATGGTACAACTGTGGGTCCTGTCAATCCGGTTTCCGGCACACAACGTCTCTCACTTCCCGGCACGGAACTGCTTTTATTTTATGGAATGCCCTCTCCTTTTGCTGCTTCTCAGGAAATATACTTTGATTTTCTTCCGTCCAGAGGAAATTCTTACCTCAGCTCCGGTATCTGGTCTATTCGGCTGGTTCCTAAGCGTATCATCCACGGAGCTTACGACCTCTGGCTGCCAGGAGGAGGCTCTGTCGGAAGGGATACCCGTTTTCTGACTCCCGTGCCTGCTACCACGCTGACGATTCCGTCAACTTCCTTCCGCGCAGTTACTGTAGGTGCCTATAACTCCCGTCTGCAATCCTCATGCTAATTTTTCAGGCCGCGGCTACACCAGGATTCTTCAGACGGTAAAACCAGATTTGGCCGCCCCGGGCGTGGGAATCACCGCACCAAATGCCGGAAGCGGTTCCGCTTACGCTGAGTTCACCGAACCTCCTTCGCCACCCCGTTCGTGACCGGAAGCGCCGCATTGATGATGGAATGGGGGATCCTGCGGGGAAATGATCCCTTCCTATATGGCGAAAAAATCAAGGCGTACCTGATTCATGGCGCAAAACAATTGCCTGGATTTACAGAATGGCCAAATCCACAGTTGGGATGGGGCGTTTTATGTCTGGCTGACAGCCTTCCCAAATAAAACAAACAAAATCTTCGTAATGGAAAACGAAAGCCCAAATATCAGACACAATGATCCGATATTTGGGATTCGTTTCTGGCTTATTTCAATTTTTTCCATATACCGTAAGATAAGCGCAGCGCCAACCGCCCTTGAAACTTTATCCTGCGGTGCCAGTGTCTGATCCAGACCATTTCCCTGAATCAGTCCTGCTCCCACACACCATTTCATCGCATCTTTGGCAAATGCGGACACTTTACCTCCATCCGGGAATTTTTCCAAATCACCTTCTGCCGAAATATCTTTCTTCTGGTACTGTGCATACCGATACAGCAGCGTTGCAATCTGTTCTCTTGTAATATGTCGGATGGACCGAAATTCCATCTTCATATTCCCCTGCACCCCGATGCTGTTTGCCCAGATAACAGCATCACTATAGAATTCACCTTCTTTACATCGGGGAAACGGGCTTCGAAGGTCACTTTCAGTTTGCGCCATACGATAAAGTATCGTGGTAAACTCTGCACGGGACAACTTCTGCGATGGAGCAAATATTGTTTCATTTAAGCCAGTCATCCATCCTTTTCATAAACTCCGCATACATACGTATGATACCATTCCTCTTCATCCACGTCTGTGAACGGAAGTTTTGGTCGGCGTCTGGCTTATAATTCGTCTGTCCAACGCACGGATCCGGTTCTTTGTTTCCTCTCAGCGCTGCATCATCGTATGTCTCACTTTGCTTATATACAACCCTGATTATTGGTAATTCCGTAACCGGAATACTTTCTATAAGTAGATGCCCACTACTTTCTCTATAAGTAGATTGCTGGTGGCAACTCGCATCATTTGCCTCAGATGCTGTACGATAAGTTTCCTGAAGCGTGTCAATCTTTCCTCCGGCTTTAATCATATCTTCAATCAATGTCCCTCTGATTTCCTGCCATTTCTCATAAGCCAGGGTAGCAAAATACGGGTCAGAAATCAGATAGCGATTCCAATTTTCTCTCTGATACGATTGTTCACAAAAAGCTATCCTGCGTTGTCTGCCAGCCTTCGATGACATAAGGACCAAGCATACTGTACATATTGATATTTCCCCAGCACCAGTCGAAATCCCATGCCGGTCCCATCTTCATCGGTCCTTCCAGATCCTTGTACATCAAGGTACTGTTCTTCATACCGTCCCAGTTCATAGAGTACTCCACAAGGAACCAGTTCTGAAGCAGCGAGTCTATATCATACAGCTCACTGTAATGCATATTCTTTCCATCATAATTGACATAAAAATCATCATTATGAATCGCATCCTCGAAAGCCTGCAGATAATTTTGTCCGAAGTTCATCATCGTCTCACTGGTCTTTGCATATTCCGGAGCCTCAAAAACATGGGATATCCATACTTTGTACGGAACTTCGATATGTATTTGGAATCATCCAGACGGAAATCCATATCAAATACAAATCCTCCGGTAAATTCCGGAATCTCATCCGTATAATAATCGGAAATTGTATACGTCCTTCCCTGAAATGTAACCTTTCCCGTATCATACCAGCCAAAATCAAGTGTCATCTGCTCTTCCAGATCTGAAGTATCCCTTTGGAAAGTCCGGCACCATCAGCAATCGCCCCGGCAATTTCCTCCCCAGACCTTCCCAGTCAAAGACAGGAATCCTCGTCTCTCCTACACGCTTATGCTCACAGAGCTCATAAAATCCGATATATTCCCCGTTCATAACCAGCACAACCGGTTTGGAATCCATAAACATTCCATCCCGATATCCCGGGCAAACTCATACATCAACTGATTTCTCATATTCGTATGATCAATAACATTGGCAAGAAGCACCCAATGCTTGTTTTTGCCCATCCCAAGAATATCTGTTTTCTTTATCTAATTTTAACTTATACGGCTTCTTCAATCCGTTTGCAACCGCATAGTCCCAGGTAGAATTTCCGCGTCCCTTAATCTCTGCGGCGCCATTATAAAGAATGGAAGACTTCTGATATTCGTCATTTCCCTGCAGACGCAGATCGGCATCTTTATAACTGCCTTTCTCCGTGACATCCCTTCCATCCCTGGTATCAATATAAAGAACAGGAAATTCGCTCATATAAGTACTTACTTCCCAGACTGCGTCATAGTTTACAGCCCTGACGACAACCTTGATGAATTTTTCCAGATCCGCTTCTCCCGGTGTATATCTGTTCCCTGTCACACCGACAAGCGTTCTTCCGCCTACGCTCCATGTATAGGTACACTGCAGATCCTCCGGTGCATTCTGAATAACAACAGTTAACGGCGTCCGCGGTTTTGCATAATCCCGATCAAACACTGCCGCAACGTTCGAAACAACAGTCACCGTATAGTTTCTCGTCCTGCCGTCTACAGTGGAAGCCGTAAGTGTCACCTTTACAGGCGCCAATACCCCTGCTACCTTTGCATTTGTTCCCTCTACAGCGATGACATTCGGATGACTGCTTTTCCAGGTTACAGAAACATTCCCTGCCTCTGCCGGAAGCGTAAAATCCTTCGTAACAGAAGATGCATTGTCGCCTTTTGCGAATTGGGGCGCAAGGGACAACAGCCCCAGATAGTCCGCGGCTCCGCCCTCTTTACAGCTGTTGAGCAAAGGATAACTGCCCTCTGCTGCATACCAGTATATTTGGCTTAATCCCTCGGGAAGTACACCCGATTGCAGGACAGATTCCTCCAACTCTTTGCTTCCGTCAGCTCTGCCTGTATCAAACAGAAAATAAGAATTCTTCAGACACGTGCTGCCCGCACCGTTTGCAAACCTGGCAATCCCCATCCCCAAATCACCTTTAAAACTGGTACGCCCGGTATTTACGCACCCTGAAATTTCCCTGCAAGAGGTCAGAGAAACACGTCCGATGATTCCTGCAGCATAATTCAAGTCTGTAGAACTGCCCGCCAACACTTCCGCGCCATTATAAATGTTTCGGATTGTGATCTGCTGGTTTCCCATGGAAGCACTTGTCCGGCACTCACCGATCACACCGGCTGCACCGACCGTATCACTCTGATTCGCGCCATTGACAATTACCACCCCATCCAGGACACCAATATTTTCAATCGCCGCATAACCATTCACCTCTCCGGCAAGCGTCCCTACCGCAGTAAAACCGCCTGAAATATCCGCCGTAACACTTACGTTCGCAAAAAGCAGATTCCGCACTTCCGCATAATCAGCCGCATCTGCCGATGCCACAATACTGAACAGCCCCACCTGCGCATAATCAGACACCTCCTCAGATACCTGGATCGTCAGATTAGAAATCAAATGCCCCTGCCCGTCAAAAGTCCCCGAAAAAACATTACTTCCCGAAACAGCTCCCTTTGCACCATGTGTCCCTCCGATCGGGGTAAAATCAATTCCCGTCATATCCAGATCTTCCGTCAGGACATAATCCCCCGTCATCGGGAACTCACTATCCTTCCCAATCTTAGCCAACTCCTCCGGCGTACCGATCTCAATCACATCCCCCTCAGCCGCCGAAATCTCCAAAACACCCCCCTCAAATACCGGACTAAGGACACCTGAAAGCATTGTACAACTGCAAATGAAACTCAGCGCTTTTCTTATTCGTCTTTTTGCACACTTCAACTCCCGTTTTCCTCCTTTAATATGTAGTTTTTGCTAATAATATCCTACCATCACACAGCAAAACATACAAGTTGTCTTTTGATCTCAACATCTTTTTATTCAAATACAACCTGTTCTTCATAATTTTCACCCGCAAAAATCCTCTGAAAAGTTTCTGCAAGCCAAAACTTTCCAGAGGACTAAACCTAATCGAAATCTATTCTCCCAACCTCCTCATATGCATTTTTCCTGTCATACGCTGCTACTTTCCGATCGGAAACCAGATAAAAAATATCCCCCGCATAGATTCCCCGAATCGCTTCATCCCGCATGGAGAACTCATCCGCATCTGCCCGGAAAATCCGCTGGAACCCCTGTTCCTCACTATAAGCATAGATAAGATAACTGCGGCCTTCTGCCCCGCTTCCTTTCGCCAGAAATCCTATCATATTTTCCTGCCTGTCAACCAGAACTGTCTTATATTCATAAGTAGCCGGTGTATCATACACTTTCGACAGTACCGCTTTATTTTCTTCCAGAACATTCCCAGGATCCGTAATATCAAACATAGACAGTTTCACTCCCATCTGCTGCCCTGTAACCTCATCTGTTTCATATCCAATGCCCAACAACTGGTTTTCTGACCAGAAATGGAGATAATCGGAAAATCCCGTAATCTTCAGTTCTCCTACGATTTTGGCTCCTCCGGATCGGAAAAATCCACACTGAACAACGGGTCCGTATTCCGATAAGTGACAAAATATCCGTAATCCCCAGAAATCTGGCTGCATAAATCTCTTCCCCCGGTGCAAGTCCTTCTACTTTTCCACAGATATCCATTGTCTCATCCAGAACATATACCTGATTTTCCCACTGTTCCTCATAAACGGTAGTCAGCACACGGAGATAACCGTCTTTTCATTTACTGCAAACGTATCGCGGATACTTCCATCCACAATTGCTCCCCCGCCGGCTGTGATTTTTCCACAATCATAGTCAAACTTTGCGATACTTGTCACTATTTCATCATCATACTTTTCTTCATACAGATAGATGGAATGCTCTGATACATACTCCGTGACATTTCCTGCAAGCAACATCTTGGAATCCTGAATGACCCCCGGATTGTCATCCATGACCGATGACACAAGGTGGCATCTGTTCCGCCTCCTTCTGCAATCCAGATATCTTCCGCTTCAAAAAACTTTCCGGTTCACCCAGGGAAGCCATTCTCCCACCCCATCCTCTTGAATTGCCTGATCACGTTTGGATGGCGCCGAAATCCGCTGGCTGGTGAACAGATAGACATAACCCTCTCTTTTTTCTGGAAGACTGGTAATATCCATCCTGCTCCACAACACCCAATAACTCCGGCTTCGTCCGATCACTGATATCATACGTATACAGATAGACCTTATGTTTCTGTTCCACCTCATATCCGCCCAATGTATCATCGCAGACCAATTCCACTTCCTGATTGCTGCAGACAATCTGCAAAAGGTCATTTTCCACATAAATCTCATAAATCCCTTTGATTTCCCGACTCCCGCCTTTTTGCAGCCCCCGCGGCTTTAATTTTCCCACAAGGTTTGGCTTACCGCTGCGAATATCTACAATCTGTACTTCTCCGCCTGATACAACATAGAGATACTTTCCATCTGTCTTGACAAAATCCCCTCAGCAACACCCTCTGTCTGTACATTTGTTTCTGTATAGCCCCCTCACTTCCGGTGCTTTCAAGGGTTCTCCTTTTGCCGTATCCTCTATTCTTTCCATCCCTTTGTCAGTTCCGTCATGTTCTGCCCATCATCATCTCTTTGTACTGCATCATAAACTGCCCCGTAATCCTTTGCCTGTCGATATGGATTCAAACCGTTGGACACCGCATATGCTCCTTTTCCCTCCAAAACTGCTGTACTCTCTGCTGTATCCTCGCTTTTTTCCTCCTGCATCCCACCTGATGCACCATCCGAAGTCTGCTTTGCATCCTCCGCTTTCTTCATATCCTTTGTTCCGATTCCCATACGCCCCAATGTCCACACACCGCTGATAACCAACATACAGACAGCCGCCAGTGCGGCATAATGTCCCAGTTTCCGAAACCGGAACATCTTCTGCTCTTTCTTTCTGTTCCGAAGCCGCTCCTCTATCCGGTCTGCTTCCAGATTTTCCGGAACTGTCACCTCTTCGGCAGACTCTTTCAACATCTGCAATACTTTATTCTCATCCATGTGACCGCCTCCTATTCTTCCAGCATTGCCGCCATTTTTAAGCGCTCTACTCTCTTTAGAACGTACGGTGCCGTCATGCATATGTAAAATCTCCCCCGATTTCCCGGCTTTTATAACCGCCGAACAGATGCAGGGCAATAATCATGCGCTCTTCGTCCGAAAGCCTGGCAAACGCAGCACGCACCATAGAATCCTCCACAAAATCCTGACCGCCGCTGCCCAGCTCTCCGGGAAACTCTGTTGTCTTATTCACATACTCCTTCAGCTTTCTTCTGCACTTATTGGAAAGAATACGGAATATCCATGCCCGGAACGACTCTTCTTTCTTCAGACCTTTTATCCCTGCATACGCATCCATCACTGTATCACTGACCACATCCTCCGCATCATGAGGATTTTTCAGTGTATACAATGCAAACTTATATAAATCTTTGTAGATTTCCTCATACAGTCTGGCAAATGCAGATGCATCCTGCCTTCTGGCACGCCTTACCAGTTCTAAATATGAATCCATAGACCTCACCCCTCTTTCGCACGTGCTTTCGTATCGGCCTCAAACATATAGTGTCTTATATTCTCATATTTGTTGCGAAAAAATTTATTTCTTTATAAAAATTCCCGGGAAAACCAGTACCGCCCTTTCCTCTTTTTTCGGCGGTCCGATTCTTCCCGGGAACCTGCTGACTCTTGCACATAACCTGCAAACATGCTGCACGCTGCACCACATCACTTATTTTTCTCTATAACTCATAAATATGTTTCCGGCAGCTTCAAACTCTGCTGTGCTGTCGCCTTTGCCTTTTGGAATTAATGTCTGGCTTTCCGTATCATAAACCCAGATATTATACTGGTCGTAACCTGCAATCAACGTACTGCCTCCATCGCCTGTTCTTGCAACGACCGGATAACCGTTACTGATTTGATACAAAATACTGGACAATGTGCAGCCGGACAAATTCATAACGGTATACCCGTCTCCGAGTATGCCCTGCAATGTAGCTTCATCAAGCGGCGCCGTATGAATCGCTTCCGGTATGGTGCTGACATCCAGTTTTCTGGTATCCTGTTGATTTCCTCTCTCCCACACATACGCTTGCTTCCGGTTCAGAACAACGCCCATATATTCATCTGCCATCTGAATCGCCTCTCCGACTTTTGTAGTCACATCCAGAAGCGTCCCTTTTCCATAGACATAGTATTCTTCGCTCTCCCGCTTTGGTACCTCAATACTCAAGGTCGGAGTACGCTCCTCCTGAATTACCTTCGTCTGAAGAGCAAGAAGATTTTGGTCTTTCCCGCCTTAGTAAATACCAGACTAAGCTGCGTTCCTTTCCGCTCACTGATACTAAGTTTTTGTAGTAACCGTTTCTTCATGATCCATCAGATTATTCATGATATGATCATCAGCAGCAGAAACAAATACCTCATTTTTCTTTCACAGCACGTTTCAGCTCCAAAAGCCCCTCCTGGATATTCACTTCGGTGACATAAATTCCATCCTGTTGATAGTCCTTAATCACCGTACCATTAAAATTCTGAATATTCAGCTTATTCATGGCAAATATCACATTGCCTGCAGCATCATTTTGAATATCAGCGTCATTTGCCATACCGTAAATAAGATCTTCATTAATAAATCCAAGCGCTTTGATCTTCTGCCCCTCCGGCGCGGAGACACGAAGCGTCTCCCGCTCTCCAGACTCATAGCGGTAATATGGGAAGAATGGTTCTCATCCATCTCATCCATCCATGCTACAGAAGCCTGGCTCCTTGAAATCACAAAACAATCAGAAGATATCTGATCTTTCAGGATCTTGTAACTGCCGCTTGCCAGATCCACCTGATAGAGGTTTCCTTCCATATACATATAAAGCTGATCCTGCGTACTGACATAAGACAGCACGGATAAGTTCTGCTTCAGTGACTGATAAGAACTGCTGCTTGGAATAAATAATTCTTCCTGCATGACATTACGTTCCGCATTATAATGATATACGGCACTTCCCGCCATTCCTTCATGCTCATCGGAATTCATATAACCATAGACGACAAAAGAAATATCTCCCGTCTCTGACACCCTCACGATCTTAATATCATGTTCCGTATGCTCTGAACGCTCATCAATCTCATCCGTATTCCGAAAACCAAAAATCTTCGTACACTTGTTTGCACTTCGATTATAGGACCAAAGATCTCCGTCCACCACAAATGCCACAATATCCGCACTCTGATTACTCAGATACTGAACATCTCTTCCCACAACGCCAAGACTGATACCAGTACTGGTCAAAACCGGCAGGTCTGCATCAAAAATCTGAGTAGCGCTCCTCTCAAAATCAAGCAGTCTCACACGGGACTGTGCATAACGCATCCGGTAGAATTCCTTCACGCTGTAATACTCAATATTACCATCTGTATCTTTGGCACTAATCACATATTCCTGGCTGATACTCGTAGTTGTCTCATTGATCTCTTTCACCACAGGTACCGCCTGCTTCTCTAATACCGGCGCCATATTTCCCCAGGAAATCTGATCCAGACTGGAATGAATCGTCACCTTGTTAAAACTACTGTTAGATGCCGTATCATCAGGCTCAAGATAAGCCGCCAGATCACTGGCTGTCTCTTTATTCAAACAATTCTCATAAAAGTTCTGCACAAACTCCAGATACATATCCACATGAATGCCGGACCGCTGCACAATTCTGGTGTAAAAATAAACGGGCTGATCCATTCCTTCGATATCCACAGAAAAACGCAGCAAATATTCCTGATTCATCAGAATCGGTGTTTCCAACTGAATCTGGCCTCTTTCAGACTTCCGTTATCTTCCAGACTCTTAATCTTGGCATTCTCCACCAGTTCTGACTTATCAACCGATGTTACCTCATACGTAATACTGTTAATTTTCCTTCCATACGGATTGATCTGTAAAGTCAATTCCCGATCTGTGTTCAACGGAGTCAGACTGTCACGCATTGTGGTGCCATCCATCTCCTGAAGATATCCAAACATTCTGTTAACCGATATATCACCAATCCGTATAAATGCAACCGGCAATGTCGGTGTCTCAAAATCCCTTGTATTTTCTGTTTTCTCCCGATTCAAAAAAATGAAAATCCCGCCACGGACAGAACAAAAATGGCAAGAAGTACGAAAAATTTTATAACTCCCTTCTTCATCGAACGTCTCCCCTGTTTTTTTATCAATAACCCTGTTTTTATATCCCTTTATTTATGTCAACTTATCTGCTGACATTTTCCCATCAGATCTATTGTAATCGCTTTCTTTACAGAGAGCAACAGAAAAATTAAGAGTTTTTATAATTTTAAAACATTTGTAAAAAAAAATAGGCGATTGCAAAACTCTTCCGAAGTCGCCTATGTAAAAATAAGAAGAAAGGGAACCACACAAATCTGTGTGATATCCCTCTCCCATATTCAGGCAGCGTCTTCGCACCTGTATATTCACCTATTTCGCTGCTTTTTCCATAAACCGCTGAATTACGGAAGCACATTGTGCACGGTTTACCTCACCCTGAGGATTCAAGCTGCCGTTATCTCCGATAATCAGTCCTTTCGCTACTGCCCAGCTGAAAGCTTCTTCTGCAAACTCACTGACATTGCCTTTATCCGGAAATTCTGCCAGATCCGAACGCCCAGAGGTATCATAGCCTTTATATACTGCATAACGGTACAACATGGTTACCATCTGCTCACGACTGACTCCATCGGATGTTCCGAACATTCCTGCATTCGGTCCTGCACCATAACCCTTCATGATCTGAACCTCATCAGAGCTTGCCCAGCTTACAGCATCCGAGTAGAATTGTCCATCCTCTAAATCCGGGAAGATCTCCTTATAGGTCACCTCCGGAGTGCCTTCCATACGGTACAGAACTACTGCAAATTGCGCACGTGGCAATCCATCAGCAGGACCAAAATGAGTAGAATCCAGACCAGTCATGATACCATTTTCATACACGTACTGAACACTATCCTCATACCAGTCACCTTCCTCTACATCCACAAACGCTGCTTTTTTTTGGCGTTTCCGGAGTCATAACCACCGGTCCCACACCTTCCAATGTCGGGTAACTGTCATATAACCGTTTTCATCAAAAAAGATTTCATCAATACAAGTCTCACGATGCTTTCCGAGTCCATCTGCAGAAGTGAAGATATCAAGTGGTGTATAGAATCTGTGGTATGCCATAAAATACCTGTCTGCTCCGGTTCCATCTTTTACATGGAGCACAGACTGATGTGCGGAACCAAGGATTCCCTGACTCTCATCTTTACTCAACAGATTTTTTTCTTCTGCACGGTAACATTGACTTTGCCGTTTTCATCAAATAATGCGTCTGACACACCATAGTTTACATGATAGTTCGGGCTGTTCGCATCATCGCAGCTCCAGGTCCAGTGATACTTTCCATTCGCCTTTGTCACTACCACCGATTCACGGAAATCTGTTAATCCGTTGATTTGCTTTAAACTTCCCTCCCTTGATGCTCATCATATCGTCATTCAGCTCGGCGATGGCAGCCTTTCCATTGCCGAACATAATGTAGGAAGTTCCGTCGTCATCGGTAAAAATCGAAGGATCAATTGCCTGTCCCATGGACACACCGGCTGATGTACACATAGCCACTGTGAGCAGTGCTTCTCCTTTATCCACATACGGACCTGCCGGATCATCTGCAACTGCCACGCCGATTGCAGATTGTCCGGTGTAGAACTTACCGCAATAATAGAAATAATACCTGCCGTCCTTCTCCTCGATTGTGGGCGCCCATGCACTGCCTGTTGCCCATGGAGAAGCCGCAATCTGAACATCTTTTTCGTTCTTTCCAGGATTATCATTCTTCAGATCCATGCTGATTCCTTCATCCTCCCATTTTACCATGTCGGTTGAGGAGAACGCATGGAATACAGTGCCGCTCCAGCTTGGATAACCGTCTGTTGTCGGGAAGATCCAGAACTTTCCATCCAGATAATCAATATCCGGGTCCGCATACTGTCCCGGAAGCACCGGATTACTGCTGATGACAGGTGTCTTCAGTATCCAGGTTTCGCTCTGAGCGCCGTTCTTAATTACAACTGTTGCATCTGTTGATAAATCTATCTCACTTCCATTCGTAAAGACTTTGCCATTTACGGTAATTTCCTGAGGTTCTTTTGTAAATGTAAATGTTACCGGTATTTTCGCTACATCCGTTCCGGTCGGACATAAGAAGTAATTTCCTTCTTCTCTTCATCAATTTTTGTAAATATGGCAGTATGATCATCTGTTCCGCGATATTCCAAAGCAGTCTCCCCGATCTGGTGCGCTTCCCGTCACTACTTCTGTAATCTCCAGCGGAAGTTTGTCCACAAACTCTGATGCCAGAACTTTCACTTCCTCTTCACCAAGCGCCCGGTTTTCAATACGGAAAATTATCAATCCATCCTTTATAGTATTCTCCGCTTCCCCAGTTTGCCTTTCCAATCTGCAGAATACCGGAATTTCCAGAATTCCTGCCAGACCGTAGGAACTGTTCTCACTGGACTGTCTTACCCCGTTTACATAAATTGTCGTAGCAGTTTTGCTCACTACAACATCCACGTGTACCCAACGTTCTCCGGTACTTGCAGACGGAGCCGCAGGCCGGCTGCCACTATTGTTATACCGCTCCACTTTCGTACTTCCGCCGGATTCCATAATACCCAGATATTTCTCAGACAAATAGGTCTGACTGTCTGCGTTTGGTGCCGCATACATAATCCAGTTTGTACTTGTCCGGTCGGCTTTGCTTCATAAGAAATGGTTATTTCATTCAGTCCTGCCAGAAGGCTTCCGCCGTCTTTATCCGTCACAGTCAGATAATTCGATGCACTTCCGTCCAGATAAAAGAGCCTTTCCATCAGACTTTTATCCAAACGATAAGCAGCTCCTTCTGCCTTTGCATGTTCACTGGAAAATCCTGTCTCCCTCATTATCAAATGTGAACTCTGCCAGTACCTTCGGTTCTGTGGGATCATCCGGTTCTTTTGCTTCCCCATAGGCTTTCAGAAGACGATCCTGCTCTGCCTGTGAAAGACGTACAACTGTGCCATGACGGAATCTGCCGTCTGCAAATACCGCACTTGTACTCTTTGTAAATGTTCCGGATGCCAGATCCTCTGTAAGATAAGCTGTATATCCGCTTCTGTCTCCCATCGCACACCAGCGTCCGTCCGGAAGCTGATATACGGTCAGTCCTTCGCAACCGCTGAATCCTTTCGCTGAACTTTCACTTCGCTGAATCAGACGGGTCCAGTTTCCGCCCACACTTGTTTCCTGTTCTGTCTGACGTCAAATACATCATCTGTTGCAAGTGTATCACTGACATCCATAACCGTATTCCAGTCAGAGGTTGAGAAACGATAGAACTTTTCACCGTCTTTTACGATCGTTGTATCAATAATATTAACTTCGCTGCCGCTTGCTTCATCTTCGCTTAACCATACTTTGGGTTCCGAGAATGTTCTGAAATCTCTTGTTCTGCATACATATACACGCAAAGCATTGTCATTCGTGCCTGCCTTGGAATTATCTCTTGCAGACCAGTATACAACATAGTCCCCGGTTGTTTCATCATAGATTGCTTCCGGTGCCCATACGCAGCCTGCATGATCGAATCCGGCATAAAACCAGTCTCGGCTCACTCCAGGTTACAAGGTCGTCCGATTCCCCAGACAACCAGATTCTGACTTGCACTCAACTGATTCCATCCGCTTCCTCCGGCTCCGCCTCCTTCCGCATGCAGATCCGTTCCAAGAATCCAGTAACGGTCTCCTTCTGCCGAACGAATCAGGGTGGGGATCTCTGACGCCAAGATCGCTCCCTTCTGCATCATTTACCAAGACCGGCTGTGGATTGCCATTTGCATCTTTATTTAATTTACTCCAGTTCAGACCGTCTTCACTGTATCCAAAGAAAATCTTCTCATAACCGCCGGATGCGTCAAAATTTGTCCAGAGATAACCCGCCGTATAATCCGTATCCAGATCTGCCGGCATCGGCTGAACCGTTACCTCAAATTTTTTCTCTGTACTCTGTCCGCCCAAAGTAATGATTGCCGTCAACATCACCTTTACAGGCTCTGCACCGGCTGCCGGCCTTGTCACCACTCCGCCTCCGTAGCATGTATCCTCATCGTCAGAATCTGTAACCACTGCCGGGTTACTGGACTCCCACGTAATCGTTGTCCCGTTGGTACCATGTTTTCCAGTGGAAGATTTCCGCGCACCTGATCCTGATCTTCCAGAACCAGTGCATCTGCTGCCTGCTGCAAAAGTACATCTGCACCAATTACAACTACGGTATAAGTTCTCTTCTCTGTCTTACTTCCATATGTCCCTTCCGCGGTCATTGTCACAGGCATATTCTCCGCCGGCAGCGTTACCTTTCCGTCTGCTGAAAGAATATCTTCATCTGAAGATGTCCACACAATTGTACTTCCATTGATACTTCCTTCCGTGGGAAGTACCAGGTCTTCACTGGTGGATTCCGGAAGAACAATTGCATCCAGATCTTCTTTTAAGAGTCCTTCGTCACTTCTGTCTTTACAGGCAGCATACACATCAAACTGTGTCAAAGTTCCGGTAAATGCAGGATCCGGACTGTAAAGCGATTTGCCGATATAACCGCAGGTTCCGTTCTCCGTACCGTTTTTTAATATATCCTGGATGGAATATCCGGTTGATAATGTACTTCTTTCTTCTCCATTTACCAAAAGCTTCATGTCACCGTTCTCAAACTCCAGGCGAACAGTATGATATGTACCTGTCGTAATACTGCCCGGACTATTAAACAACTTTTCATTCGATCCATCCTTGATGCCGGCACGAACCACATTTCCCGAAAATGCCGGACTTACAAATACATAATTTGTTACATTTGGCCAGGAATTCACTTTCGTACCGAGGCACCAAAGCCAACTGTTTGCAACTGTATCTGTTTTAAAAAGTTGCCTCAACCGCAAAAGATTCCTTTTCAATCAAGCCCGCCGGAAGTTTAATGTATTCTCCGCCATTTCCTGCAAAATTCAGTACCTCATCCTCAGATTCCTTCGCAAAATCTTCCTCTGTAAATCCTACAATTTCCGCGTCATTACCAGAACCGCTGATATCTGTAAGCTTATTGTCTGCATGACTCATATCATAGGATGCAACCAATTTCCTCCCTTCCGGTGTATCTGCTGCTGCCGCAGCACCAACAGCGGGCATGGATGACACACACAATGCAGCACTGATCAGAGCTGCCAAAATCCTCTCTCTTCATACCTTGTCCTCCTAATCCATCGTTTTTTCAGTATAACGATTGGCCTCTTCCGTGGCAATGCAATTTCTTTTGAATTTTGTTGATAATTTTTCGCAATTTTCAACCCATTTCTTATAGCTGACATACAGTTTTCCCAACGTTTTCCGTATGCCAGCCGTTCCTTTTGTTCTGTTGTCTGACGGACTTAATAAAACCGTCTGCGCCGGCGGCACTGCTGCCTGCACCGACGACAAACATCTCATTATACAAAAGTACACCGATTAAATCTCTCAGCCCGTCATCTGAACCCTCTGCTCATAGCTTCCATCTCTTCCGGTCTCCTGACCGGCCTGATCCATATATCGTTCTGCAATTCTGGCACAGATGCTCCATCATCAATTTATCCGATATTCATCAAACATCATACTTCCATCATATTCCATACGGTCACATTCCTGCTCTACCAACTCCCTGTATCGCAGCTGCGGTTTTGGAATAATAAGATTTCATCACCTGCATATCCCGCTCCTGTTCTTCTCCTGATCAATTTCCATAAAAAATGGATAAGCGGCGTAAAAGGTAAAGGTTTTTTCTATATACATACACGCTGTTCCTGATTCCATATTTCTATACTATATGCGCTTCTTCCTGCAACGGTTCATATTCCGCAGTCGTTGACGATTCCAGGAACACGGAACAGATAAATTTTCTATATCAAAGAGAGACTTGTCAAATCCAACAAAACGTAATAGAATGATACGAAACGTCCCAAAGTTATGCTTTTTCATGCCTGCATGAAAAGGCATGACTTTGGGACGCGAAAAACACCGAAAAGCAGCCGTTTTTCGTAGAAAAATGAGCGAATTTGAGGTGTTTTAGGATTGCGGGAGCATGAAATGCGAAGCAATCCGTATATCATAAGCGTCAAAATACCTTTTGACCCTTGTATTATGTTATTTAAGGGAGAATTTTTCATATGAATGAATTGCTAAATCTTTATTCTTCTGGATCAGGCGGGAATTTTTAAAGAAATCTATGATACTTACAGTACCGTCTTTTTAGAAGCTGCACTTGCGTTTTGCACTGCTGAACTGTTTTTTCGGATATAAACCCGAAAGGTGTGGAGCTGCATCTTTGGTCTTCTTCTGGGAATTGGCACCGGACTGACTGCTGCCGTCTATCTGGACCAGCCACTCAAAATCTCACTAATTGCAGCAGGGATCGGAGGACTTGTCTGTATGATGCTGGCATTTCTTCTGTACCGGATCGGTATGTTTTTCCTCTGTATCGGAACTGTAATCATGATTCTTTTCAATTGTGTCCGAGGCCTACCTTCAGTGCACTCTGCGGTTTTGTGGTATTCGGTATTACGGCAGGATTTCTGGCAGTTGTTCAGGAACATGTGGTGGTCATCTGTATCACTGCCGTATGCGGCGGTATCGGATCAGCCAAACTGCTTTCTCTGCTGACAGATGTCAACACTGTGCTGACTGTTTTATTAGCCATTGTTCTCTCGGTTCTTGGACTTGTCTTTCAATTCAAGCCCTGGAAAAAGAAAGAATACTGGGAAGAGGAGGAAGATAAAAATACCCGGCAACGAAAAGCTGAACAGGAACATAGAAAAACCGCAGAAAGACCCAAAAAGAAGCGGAAATCACAGAAATCAGGTTCTTCCAGTTCTTCCAATAGGAAACGTTCCACCTCCTACACGCAGTCTTCAGACCGCAAGCATTCCGCTCCTCCACAGCAGTTTTCCGGCAGCAGACGCTCTGCTTCCCCGCAGAAACACTCTGACAATAACTCCGATTCTTTCAGAAACAATCGGACAAATGTTCCTCAAAATCGCCCGGCGACTCAGAAACGAACATCTGTCTCTCCTTCCGCTCCATCTGCCGCATCAAAAGAAGAACCTGATTCTTACACGATAGATTTGTCTGATATCCGTACCGAAATTTCAAAAGAAGTACAGGATATCTATCTTCAAGGGCATCATAAAACCGACCATTCATAAGCAGCTTTCAATTGCTGAACCGACTTCCAGAGAGGTTTACAAACACTCGCACTCCATAAAAAAGGGGTTGTCGCACTAGGTATGACATGCGACAACCCCTTCTATTACTTTCAACAGCAGCCCAAAACCAGACCGAATCAACTCTGCTGCTGCCAAAGTATTTAAGAGGTCCCTTAGCTTTTTCTTCTGCTAACCCTCCTGCCGGATTGCCTGCATTTGCTTGGATTGTAGAATCCACGCTTGTATCAGACATATCTACAAAGGCCGAGAATTTGATATCATCCAAATAGACAGCTCCCTGATACTGGTATCTCATCCTACAATTTTCATCCCCGGATCCTGCACTGCTTCCTCGGTAAACGCCGGAATTGTCATTACTGCCTTCGCTTTGGTCAGCCCGCTTCCTTTTTTCCTCTGAAAGAGCAGCAAAATGAATGGATACCTGATTTTTAACCAATGTCCCTTTCACGATTTCTTCCATATCCGGATCTATGGATATATGCTGATCTACTCCCACATTCAAAAAAGCTTTTACGGAAAATCCCCTTTTGTCCGCAGTGAGATATCGTAAAAAATATCAAAAGTTACATTGTTAATACCTGCCAGATTCATCCCGTCATTGTCATGGAAACAGATTCCAGCCTGACTCCAGCTGATATCACTGTCTTTACTGTAATCTACAGTTACCTTAGTGCGTCTCCTTCCTCATCATATGACACTTTGGAGTTTTCATTGCCGCTGTACTGGTATATCCACTCTTCGTCTCCATAATACCAGCCCGCCGCATCCTGGGAAAAATCCCATAACTGTACCGGAATAATTGTTGTCTCCGCTGCTGATACCATGATCGACAATACTCTTTTTAAGCTTTTTGAATTCCTCATTCCCTTCCTTCTTATAGTTTAATTTAAGTTAAAATCACTAACTAAGTATATTCTACACGATTTTTCTTCTCCATTTAAATACCAATATTCCACAAGTATTTTTCGGATTTTCATTGTTTCAACTAATTTAATCATGTTATAGATTATTTTTTATTTATTAGTTATTCGTCAACCCACATTAAATTAAGTTTACAGCACCAAATCTGACCACCCCTACTACACTCCGGGTCCACTTCCTCTCATCTGCATTCATAAAAAACAGATGTTGCAAGACACCAGGCCATTTCAGACAAAAGGTACTGCCAAGCCAATTCGCCTCGCACTGTCCCGTTCAACAAATTTCCCCGAATCATGAATATTCCGGTTGAGTAGTTAGCATTTCCAATCTTATGATAAATGATATGAACCGCCCTTTTGCCATCTCTTTCACATCAATCTCATATGTGGTAATCCCAACTTTACCGAACTGGTCTTTCACATAATTATCAAACCCCACAACCGACACATCCCCGAACGGAATATCCATTCCGTTCTAACTTCTCAATCAGCAGACTCGCCGATAAATCGTTATTACAGAAAAAAAGCTGTAGGCATCTCCTTTGGAAACTCAAACCATCTCTCACTGTCCACTTTCCCGATTTCATGGTCGCGATCATCCAGCACCCAGTCTTCCCGCCATGTAATTCCATGCTCCATCAAAGATTTCAGATAGCCGAAATATCGATCATCAATACTGCTTGTGGCAAGTCTTGTCCCCACAAACCCAATCTTTTCATGTCCAAGTTGGAACAGATAATTTGTCATACGATACCCGCCCATCAGATTATTGGAAACTACGCAATCGCCTCCCTCCTCCACACTGACAAGAGTATCCAGATTAAGAATCGGAATCCGTATAACCGTATTCAGCTTTCTGGCATAATCCACCTTAAACGGTCCCATGATAATCATACCATCAATTTTCTGCTCTGTAACCATTCTGGGGAGTTCCCCTTTTTTCTGTCTCATGACTAATAATTTCCAACATCAAAAAACAACTCTTTGCGTTTGCACGTATGGAAATTTCCTGATAAATTTTCCGATAAAACGAGTGATTTTCTTCCATATAGCTTTCTGAAACAATTACACCAATCATATAACTCTTTCTGTTCGTGTCATCTCTCTCCACGAGCGCCCTTCCTCACATAGCCCATCTCATCTGCCAGCTTTATGATTTTTCCCTCAATTCTTCGCTAACGCCCTTTTGACCGGAAAGCGCTTTGGAGACAGTTACTGTGCTGACATTTAATCTCTCCGATATCTGCCATCTTAACGATTTTCGCCATATTTGCCTCCTATGTTTTTAACTAATTTTCCCGAAATTTTAATTAAACCATTCAATGTTAGTTTAGTAATATTTTTACATTTTGTCAAATATAAAACCCCAAAAAAGTTGCCATTTGCAAAAAAAAGCCGCCGCTTCACACTTTTTAAGTTTAAAGCAACAGCCTCTTGTTCTATTTTTTCTTTATATAAATCAGCCGTTCCTTATAGTACCCTCTTAACGGTTTTATCAGAATTCCTGCATACATAAGCGTACTTCCCCGGTAACATCGTCCTTCCACTTCGTAAACTGCATCTTCAAGAAGACCTTTAAACCTGATAACCCTGCTTTTTCTATTTGCCTGTGCAAGAACCTGAACATAAGCAACCAGTGCTTCCTCACCATCTTGAGAAACCACCTCAATACAGTCATATAAGTAATTCTCCCGATAGGATGTTATTCTGAATACTCTCCTTTCCGAATCAAGGAATGATACGCTTTATACCAGGCAATCTGTTCTGGAATCTACGCCCTCTCATCATCTGAAATTCTGGTAATGTCCAGTTCATATCCAAAAGTACCAAAAGCGCTGCAATCCCTCGAGTCTCAAAAGGTGTGATTCGTCCCGTAACATGGTTTGGGACAATCGGATACATGAGCCCCAATACAGGGCAATGGGAAAGATATCCAGAAACGAAACCTTTTCCCGTGGATTTACCGATGGGACCAACGGAAATTCCTCTGTCCGCAAAAGATATGACAAATCCGTATCCTCAAGCTTCCTTCCATAATAAACATGCCCCAGATAACCTCCGTCAACAATTGCGCACACATAACTGGTGGCTGGTGTATCCAGCTTAAATACCTGATGTCTGCAGTCGCACTGTATCACTTTTTACTCCTCTCCAGTCATATCCCTCTTCAATGCCTCCAGTTTCACTTCCGCATCTTCCAGAGAATTACCCTTACACCAAAATAAAACTTGATTTTCGGTTCTGTACCTGACGGACGGACACAACACCATGCATGATCCTCCAGTTCATAATATAAAACATTAGACGCAGGCAGCCCCGTAGGTTCTTCTTCTCCTGTCAGCAGATCCTTACGTACATTTGTTTTATAATCCCTGACAGCCCTGACTTTCAATCCACCCAATTCTTTCGGCGGATTCTTTCTCTGCTCACTCATCATCTCCTGGATCCTGGAAGCACCATCAATCCCCTTTAACGTCAGTGTCGCAAGTCCCTTTGTAATAACCGTATTTTTCATACATCTCTATCATGGCATCCCAAAGTGTTTTTCCCTGCTGCTTATAATATGCCGCCACCTCACAGAGCATCATTACCGCCACACAGGCATCTTTATCCCGGGCGTAGGTACCTGCCAGACATCCATAACTTTCTTCCAGACCAAAAACATAGTGATACGTATTCTGCTGCTCAAAAAATTTAATCTGTTCTCCAATATATTTGAATCCTGTAAGCACTTCTATCAGCGCTGCATGATAATCCGCAGCAATGGTCTTTGCCATATCAGTTGTTACAATCGTCTCAACAAGAGCAGGATTCTCCGGCATTGTACCCGTCTTTGTTCTCTCTTAAAATATATTCGGCAATCAACATGCCAGACATATTACCGGTAAAACTTACATATTTTCCGGTCTTTGCATCTTTTGGCATAAACTCCAAGCCGGTCTGCATCCGGATCGGTAGCAAGAATAATGTCTGCATCTACTTCTTCTGCTAACTTCAATGCCAATGTCCATGCTTTCTCATCTTCCGATTGGGATAAGCAACTGTCGGAAAGTTTCCATCCGGAAGTTCCTGTTCCTTCACCACATAGACATGTTCAAATCCAAGTTCTTTAATACTCTGCGCACTGGAAGGTTACCTGTACCATGAAGTGGCGTATAGACAATTTTCATATCCTTTGCAGCTTCCGGAATCAGTTCCGGATGGATACTTTGCTTTTTTCAGCTGCTCCATGTACAAATCATCAATCTCTTCCCGATCATCTGCAGCAGTCCCTGTTCCTTCGCTTCACCTTCTGCCATAGTCTTAACCTGAGAAAATTCTGTGACTTTTGCAACCTCTTCCAAAATATTTTTATCATGGGGCGGTGTGATCTGGGCGCCGTCTTCCCAATACACTTTATATCCATTATATTCCCGTGGATTGTGACTTGCAGTGATGACGATTCCCGAAATACAGCCAAGCTTGTCTTACAGCAAAAAAAGCTCCGGTGTAGGACGCAGACTTTCAAAACAGATATGCCTTGATCCCATTACCATCATCAGACAGAGCGCCGCTTCTTTCGCAAATTCGGGGGACATTCGTCTGGAATCATATGCAATGGCAACGCTCCTTTTCCTGCCCATTCTGTAAAAGAATATAATTAGCCAAACCCTGTGTCGCCTGACGTACCGTATAGATATTCATCCTATTGGTTCCGGCTCCTATCACCCCCGTAATCCTCCTGTACCGAATTCGAGTTGTCGATAAAAACGATCTTCAATTTCCTTTTTCATTTCCTCAAGTGCTTTCAACTCCGCTTTCGTGTCTGGATCAAAATACCCGTCTGTACACCATCTTTCGTAAACCTCTGTAACTCATCATTTTTCCTCCTGTTTTTCTATGATTTTAAATCCCTGAAATATATGACTGCCTTCAAAAAACTGCTCTTACAGAATTTCTTTTTGTGCCTTTTTTCCGGTATAAACTCATCAAATATCTGAACCAGCAACCTGGAGTTTATAAAAGCCACTGTCCCTGTCCCGGCGGAAACCCAGATCCAGAAAACCAGTGAGAATGTTTCCGGTGAAATCAGAAACCAGGCGAACGGCAAACAATTCAATATAAGGATAACCGCCGTCTGCCAAAGACGTGCAACCACAATCTTATCCGCATTCACAATCGTATTCCTGACTGTGTTTTCAAATTTGGCAAGCAGAGGAAATACATAGCCGAACACGGCAGTTCCTATCAAAAAACAGTAATACATCCACCGTACATCAAAGAATGGATCTTTTGCTTAGAACGACCCAGAATATGAAAATCCGCCGCAAGCACACCTGATAAAAAGGAATAGAATCAATGTAACCGGGATTGACTGACGAAAATTCTCCCGAAACGCCCGAAAAAAACCTTCTGACAATACCTTCTTCCTCATCTCTACCATCTTCATTGCCACATAATACAATGCAACTGTTGATGCACCAATGGTAAAAACAGGAACACACCCTATCAACCATAGAACGCTTAAAAGCCTCAAGTCAAAATCTTCGTTATAACATGATTAAATATATTATCCGATTGAAACATTTTTTCAACGACATTTGCTATACCTCCTGTTCTACTCCATCATGATATCCAGAAATTCATCCAGATAGTGCCGAAGATCGGCAGTAAGCAATTCGTCATTGCCAAGACGATAGATCAGGCGGACTGCGTTAGCAGTAGTCTGATATATAATCTCAAGCCGCGACATACGCTTACACCTGGATGCAACCATCAGACAGTCCATGCGTTTGACATTGGAATTCAGGTCCATATATTTTGCATACGTATCCGCAAGATACATCATTTTTCTTCGAGAAGATTCCGGTCTGTTTCCATTTCGCAGTTGTAAAGTCTTTCGTGGAAATGGCTGAACGTCCTTTCACTGACAGGCCGTTCCGTGAGGTGTGTCGTATGCAGCGCATACTGATACCGCACATCACAGCAGATGGATTCTACCAGTTCTTCATCTGTAAGACCATTGTTTTCCTTGAGCATGAGGCTTCCAACAATAAAATTCACAGGTGTATTTGGCCTTGCAGCATGATTCTCACTGTAGCGGACAGAAAAGCGCTCCTCATTAATTGCCGGGAATACAATATCCGCAAAATTCTTGCACCAGGACTTCCTAATCATCTGCTGATTCCTCGGTGTTTGATTAATAAAACTGTCATGCAGAGTAATCTGCTGATTCTAATTGGTTTTAAAAAGACATATCGGAACACCTCACCTTTGATATAACACTATTATACTATATTTGTTGAGGTATTGTAACTGGATTATTACTTTTGACACCTAAATCAATACTGATTTCTAACAAAAATGAACCTTAATTTTTTAGCAAGTAATTATTTCACTTACATTTCATCAAATCAAATATAAAGCAACCCAAGGCGGATAAACAATACTTTTATATAGACAGCTTTTGCTGATTCAATCGTACAAAAAATACTCCTTTCAGAAAGGCAAGTTTTTATTTTTCTTGTCTGTCCGAAAAGGAGCATATTATATTTCTTATGTCATTCTATTTATATAAGTATTTTTCATTCTCCGGCAGATCAATATTACTCTGATCGATCCACTGATAACCGGAGCTGATATAGCTATCCACCGGAAGGTGTGCAGCCAGTCTTGCCGCCACTGCCATAGACGCATATCCCATACCATACGGATTCTGACAGATCATGCCATACTCACTGCCATCTCTTACCGCATCTTGTTGAATTTCTCCTGCATCAAAACCAATTACTTTTACAGTGGTATTATTCAAATCCTTTAATCCCTGTAAGGTTTTATTACTCATTTCCTCATTTGTACAAAGTATCCAGAAAGATTCGGATGTACCCGCAGTACACGTTCCACCATATCTTCAACTGTTTCCCCTTTATTCTCATAGGCCGTCTGCGCAATTTTTACATCCGGGTGATTTTTTTCTGATTTCTTCCACAAATCCCGCAACCCGGTCAATACTGCTTTGTGCAGTCCGCTGATGTGCCATAATTGCAATCTCGCCGTTATCACCAATTGCCTCGCAGAGCTTTTTGCTGCCTCTGCACCTGCTGTGTAATTATTGGTTGCACATGCGGCTGACACTAACTCATTCTGAACGCCGGAATCAATGATAACTACCGGAATTTCATTATCCGCCGCAGTTTCCAACTGTGCATCACAAGACTGCATATCAATCGCAGCCAGACAAAGTACAGTCGGATTCTCTGCCAAAACCTCATCTATGGTATTAATCTGTTTATCTACATCCGCATTATCCCCTGGACCTTCAAAGGTCATACGGATTTTGTCTTCCCCTTTATACCCCAGAATATTATTTAACTCATCAATTGCAGCCAAAGCCCCTTCCTTTACTTCTTTCCAGTAAGCAGAATCCAGTCCCTTGGCTACCACCGCAATATAAGTTCCAGGTTCTACCGGTATCTCTTTCATCGTAGTGTAATCGGCCGTCAGGTCCTGGGAGTTTGACAACGTCACTTCTATCTTTGCCTCTTCTGTCGGTGTAGGTGTACTCGTTTCCGTCGGTGTGGGCGTTTCAGTCGCTGTCGGTTCTGTCTCTGCTGATACAAATGCCTGAACATCTCTATCTTCCGTATGATTACAACCAGAGACACCGCTCGCCAACAATATCATCGTTAAACCTGCAATCCATGTATGCTTCATCTGCTTTCTCCCTTTCTTTTCAGGCTAATCAATATTATACACAAAGAAAAAAAAATAGTCTATATGCCTTTACATGGATTTTGTGAATTTTTTCTGAAGTTTTTATGAGTTTTTACCTTTCTCTTACTCTCCTTCTCGGGCAAAATCATGAAATAAGGGGTTCTCCGGAGTAATTTCAAACTCCAGTTTTTCAGCATTTGCCGGATGCCTAAAACTCAGACGTACAGCACACAATGCCAGCTCCTCCCCTTTGATACACTCTGGATTATACTTTCTGTCCCCGCACAGCGGCATCCCCGCATGAGCCATCTGAACCCGAATCTGATGATGTCTTCCCGTCTTCAGCAGGATCTCCACCAATGCCCTTCCGCTCTCCCCATCTTTTTTTCGAACCCAATAATCCAGTTCCGACTGCTTTGCGCCCGGCATCCCCTTCACAGCGACCCGGGACAGATTCTGTTTTCCATCTTTCCAGAGATAATCCACCAGTTTTCCCGATCCTTCTTCCCGGGCATGCTCCACAACTGCCACATATTCTTTTTTCATTTCCTTCCTCTGAAGCTGACGATTCAATTCCCTGGCTGCCTCCTGTGTCTTGGCAAACACCAAAATTCCCTCAACCGGCTGGTCCAATCTATGTATCACCGCCAGATAAGGAATCCTCCTGGTCCTTACTCCTTTTCCTGCCAGATAATTTAACAGCAAATGCTCCAAATCCATCGCCCCTGCTCCCGCATGCTGTACTGCTATTCCTGCATGCTTTCTCACTACCAGAATCTGCTCATCTTCGAACAGAATATCCTCTTCCATAAATTTATGATTCATACTGTATACCTGTCTTTCCACTTCTTTCCTTAAACGGATATGTCTTCTGATACAGACATCATTATGCATGAAAGTCAATTGCTCTGCCCTTCGTACTCCTGCAATCGCCGCTGTCCGGAACTTTCATAGTCAGTATGAACGAATAATTCTCTTTTGTCAACACAGACAAATCGACAGCCGCCATACCAACATTCTTTTTTTGATACGACGGCTGTCTAATGATTTTCATTATTCAATTTTCTTTTCTCTTCTTTCTTTTAAATTTTATTTTTTCTCTACGTTTTTATTCGATTTTCTATCATACATGCTGCTTTACAACTTTGTACGAATCATAAACTCTCTTCATTCCCTGCTTCATAAGTTCCATATTTTTTCGAATCCACCTTTTAGAAAGCTTTTTTTAATTCCGATTACTCCGAAAACTATCTTTAATTCCCGTAATTCTTTATCCTTTTATTGATAAATGAACTCGTATTAAAAATCTCACAGCGGATTATCTCTTCCTTAAAATGTTTCTTTATAAAAAGATAGCTTGTCTAAAAAATATTCTTATTTAGAAATGTTACATCACATCTATACTGATATGTAAAGGTTTCTATATAATCATCCGATCATTATATTTCCAGATATCTACTCTATAATTCATCTCAATATAGAAATTCTTAACGAATAATGTTCTATCGAATCACTTAATTTTCCTTTACTCTTTCCTATACTTTCAACTCTTATAGGTATCTATCTTTTTTGAATTCGTTTCTTTACACGATTCAAAAATCCTTTCATATCGTGGTATTTATTCAATACAAGTGCCAACTATGATTACCTTTTAATTCTTTCACTTCACCTGTGAAATTCTTCTATTATCTCTTAATAAAGGTCTTTCTTGCGGGAACGATTCGGCAATACCACTCTTGTATTGAAAGTTAAACGCTATCTATCCCACTGAATCTACCTCCTTCTCTCCTACCTATTCTTAATTAAGAATCTTTCTACCTTTCTGACTTCTTCTCCCATTCTTCATATAAAGATTTCTCGTCTCTTTATAGAAAATAGTTTGTTGTGAAAAAATCCTTTTTGAAATGTAGCTGTAGGTTTTGTTTGTTGTTTTGTATGATTGTATATTACCAGATCTCTTCCTATTTGTCAACACATTTTTTGATATTTTTTTATTTTTCTCTTATCATTTTTAAATCTTATGAATTTTCAGATATTTTAAATGTAATCCTATTTCTACCTGCAAAAAATTTATAAACAATTATGAAATCATGAAATATTCAAGATTTCATCTACAATTTTATGATACCATCTGCCCCTAATATCATTCTGTCTAAATGGACATGTCTGCTGACGCAGACATCACCATTCATGAAAGTCGACTGCTCTGCACTTCGTGCTCCCGCAATCGCCGCCGGTTTCGTAATCTGGGCTATCGCCCTACCTACTCATACCGGCTTGCCCGTCCAATGTCCATGACTCGCTGCATGCAGGCATGCGCTCCTCATGGCCGCTGTCCGGGACTTTCATAGTAAAAACCGAAGCCGGTATGGCAGATCATCAAATCTGCTGCTACCGACCTCGGTTTTTTCAGACCAGAATTTCTTCTGCGTCTGTTCTTATCCTCTATAGTAATTAATCAAACATCCTTTCAGAATGATTTCTCGCTCATCATCTGTCAGATCACCCAGTTTTAATTCAAATGGTTTCAAAGTATCTGATACTACATATGCAGTAATCGTCTCTGCTTTTTCCTCTACAGCTTTTCGAATTTCCGGAATAAACAGATAATCACCATTCTTAAACGGAAGATCACCGGCCGGAATCAGGAATGGCAGCATGCCCCAGTTAATCAGGTTGGAACGATACCGTTTGGTAGCGTATTCGTTTGCAATATTTGCCCAACCGCCCAGTACCTTCTGACAGGAAGCAGCCTGTTCACGTGCAGAACCGTCTCCTGGCTTCACTGCAAAGATTGTAGAACCTACACCGACATTTGTCTTATCCACATCTGGATAAGAGGTGTGAATGGTATCCAGAACAGGCTTCAGTTCCGGAAGTGCCTCTGATGGGCATTTTCCTTCTTCAATCGCCTTCTCAGCAACCTGTACTTCTTTGGCACGTCCCACATAAGCCGGGTCTTTTCTGGACAGGGTAAATTCTGCCAGTCCCAGTGGATTGGAACGGAAAGAAGAAGTCTCGCCGGATGGAATCAGCTCATCGGTAGTTGTAACCGGATCATGAATCTCAGATACCACTTTCAGAATCAGATTCTCAGACAATTTCGGCATCGCCGGCCAGTCTTTGATGTTTGGTCCGAACTGAATCTCCACAGATGGATCCGCCACGCCCTTACTGTCGAAGACACGGTTTTCATAGATCTTGCTGTCAAAATGATAAACCGGATGTGTATACTCTCCGGCAAACTCTGTTGCCGGTGTCAGATAACCTTTGTTTGCGGCTGTTGCAGCAATCGAACGTGCATCCATCAGAGCTACAGAAGAGATCTGTCCATTCTGGATCTTGGAACCTTCACGGTTCGGGAAGTTTCTTGTAGAATGGCGGATACTGAAAGCATTATTTGCCGGTGTGTCTCCAGCGCCAAAGCACGGACCGCAGAATGCTGTTTTTACAATGGCACCTGTCTCAATGAGAGTTGCCAGTGTTCCGTTCTTTGCAAGTTCCATATAAATCGGTGTACTTGCCGGATAAACGCTCAAGGTAAATGCATCTGCTCCGATACTGTGTCCCTTCAGAATATCAGCCGCATCACAGATGTTTTTCAAAGCCGCCGCCTGCACATCCTGCAATAATTCCCTGATCTACATACAGCTTGCCGTCATGCACCTTATTCTTCAAAGTAAACGGCACTTTGCCGTCAAGACTTACCTGTGCGCGTTTTTTCCACATCATCAAGAATATCCATCAAATTAGCATTCAGTTCTTCAATTGTGTACGTATTACTTGGATGGAACGGCATCGCGATCATCGGCTTCACCTTATCCAGTTCTACCATTACCATACCATCATAATACGCAATCTCTCCCGGATTCAATTCTTTATATTCTTCACTTCTTCCATGAATATCATAAAACTCTTTGATTCTGTCATCTGTTTTCCAGATAGAAGACAAGCAAGTGGTTTCCGTAGTCATAACATCCACACCGATACGGAAATCCGCACTTAAGTTTGCAACACCAGGTCCAACGAACTCCATAACTTTATTCTTAACATAACCATTTGCAAACACCGCACCGATAATTGCCAGCGCAACGTCCTGCGGACCAACACCTGGCTGTGGTTTTCCAGTCATATAAACACCTACCACCCCTGGCATTGCGATATCATAGGTCTTATTCAAAAGCTGCTTTACAAGCTCCGGTCCGCCTTCTCCCACGGCCATCGTACCCAATGCGCCATAACGTGTATGAGAATCTGATCCAAGAATCATCTTTCCGCCGCCTGCCAGCATCTCACGGGCAAACTGATGAATGACTGCCTGATGAGGCGGTACATAGACGCCGCCGTACTTCTTCGCACAGGTCAGACCGAACATGTGGTCATCTTCATTAATTGTTCCGCCTACAGCACACAAAGAATTGTGACAGTTTGTCAAAACATACGGAACCGGAAATTTTTCAAGGCCTGAGGCACGCGCAGTCTGGATAATTCCGACAAAAGTGATATCATGAGAAGTCAGTTTATCAAATTTAATCTGAAGTTCTTTCATATTGCCGGAAGTGTTGTGATCCTTCAGAACTCCGTATGCAATTGTATTCTTAGCTGCTTCTTCCCGGGAAGGACATACGCCAGCTGCAGCAGTTAACTTTGCCTGTGCCTCATGGTCATCGGCAATTACCTGCACCACGTACCAGATAGGCACCGCCATCCAATAATTTAATCATAATAATTTCCTCCTGCTATTTCTTCTTGTGACTATTTATTATCTACAGGCATCTTTTTCAGGCACACACCAGTATCTCCTGACTGCCTGTGAATAATCGCATTTCTCAATTACTTAATTATTTCCGTTTGCATTCATATATTCCATATAACTTACCACCATCATGGCGATCTTAAATGTTAAAGCATCCTCAAAGACACGGATATCCAATCCGGTACTCTTCTCCAACTTTTCCAACCGATATACCAGCGTATTACGGTGTACATAAAGCTGACGCGACGTCTCCGACACATTCAGATTATTTTCAAAAAAATTTGTTGATGGTTGTCAAAGTCTCTTCATCAAATGTATCCGGCAGATTTTCACCAAATACCTCTTTCATAAACATCTCACAAAGGGGGAACCGGAAGCTGATAGATCAAACGTCCGATACCCAGCTGGCTGTAAGGAACAACATTCTTCTCTGTATAGAAAATTTTTCCGACTTCCAACGCCATCTTCGCTTCTTTATAAGACCGGGAAACACTCTTGATTTCATGAACCGGATTACCAAATGACACCCTTACCTGAGACATCGCTTCTGCATTCAGCATATCTACAAGCATACGGGCAGTCTGGTTCATCTCTTCTTCTCCATCTGTCTCCTTTAACTCTTTTACTATGATAATACTGTGCTCATCCACTGCTGTAATAAAATCTTTTGGCTTAGATGCAAACAGGCTTTTGACCGTCTCCATTGCACTTATGTCTTTTTCATTCTTTGTCTCTACAATATAGACAACTCTGCGCGCCTCCACATCAATCCGCAATTTCTTTGCACGATTATAGACATCCACAAGAAGAAGATTATCCAAAAGAAGATTCTGGATAAAATTATTCTTATCCAGGCGCTCCTTATAGGCAACGATCAGATTCTGAATCTGGCAGACCGCTACCTTTCCAATCATATAGGCATCATCGCTGCTTCCCTTTGCAACTAATACATATTCCACATTCTGATTATCATACACCTTAAAGAAATGATAGCCCTGAACCACCTGACTGTCAGCCGCTGAATTTACAAACGCATTAAGACTGTCTGACTTAATCTCTGTCTCCGAAAATGTGGAAACAATGGTACTGCCATCCGTATTCATAACACATAAATCAATTCTGGTAATATTTCTTAATTCATCTAAAGTCTTCTGTAGTACCTGACTCGTAACCAAAATAGTCACTTCCTTTCTCTGCCGCCATACAGCATATTCTCATCCCGGCTAAAAACGCATACCTGCATTCTCCATATAGGAAATTCACTTGCTCCGCACTTCGCGCTCCCGCAATCGCCGCCAGTATTCGTAATCCGGGCTATCCCCTGCTTACTCATACCAACTTGCCCTTCCACTATCCATACCCCTGCGTGTGCAAGTACATCCGGTTCACGGCTGCTGTCCGGGACTTTCTATAGTAAACAGACATGTCTGCTGGCGCAGACATCACCATCCATGAAAGTCGATTGCTTCGCACTTCGTGCTCCCGCAATCGCCGCCAGTATTCGTAATCCGGGCTACCGCCCTTCTTATTCATACTAGCTTGCCCGTCCAATATCCATGACCCTGCGCGTGCAAGCACGCTCCGGTTCATGGCTGCTGTACGGGACTTTCATAGTAAATATACCGTATTTTCAAAAAATTAGCAATGCATTTATTCCTTTTGGCAGTACTTTTCTGCTGAAATTCTAAAAAGGCTGCCGCAAAAATTGCGGCAGCCCCTTAGCCCATACTTCTCTATTTTAGTTTGTGATTGTAAGTTCTGTCTCTTTGTCGAACAGATGAACTTTCTCCATATCCAGAGCAAATTTAACGGTATCACCGCTTCTTGCGGTTGTACGAGGATCAACACGTGCTGTCATCGAGAATCCCTCAACATCAAAGTACAGGAATACTTCCGCACCTAACAACTCATTTCTACAACACTGTCTTTGGATGTCTCGATCATCATCTGAGAATCGCTTACGTTCTCCGGACGGATACCCATAACAACAGTCTTTCCATCATATCCGCCGTCAATTACCGCTTTTGCTTTGGATGCCGGCAGTTTCAGTGTATATTTACCAACAGTTAATGTAACATCATTTCCTTTTACCTTAACCTGCGCATCTACGAAATTCATCTGCGGGGATCCGATGAATCCTGCTACAAACAGATTTCCTGGTGCATTGTAAAGGTTCTGAGGTGTATCAACCTGCTGAACAACACCGTCTTTCATAACAACGATTCTGGTACCAAGAGTCATAGCCTCTGTCTGGTCATGTGTTACATAGATGATTGTAGCACCCAGTCTCTCATGGATCTTGGAAATTTCGGTACGCATCTGTACACGAAGTTTAGCATCCAGGTTGGACAGCGGCTCGTCCATAAGGAATACTTTAGGATCACGTACGATGGCACGTCCCATAGCAACACGCTGTCTCTGACCACCGGAAAGAGCTTTCGGTTTACGGTCCAACAGTTTTTCCAGATCCAGGATCTTAGCTGCTTCTCTTACCTGCTTGTCGATCTGATCTTTCGGAACTTTTCTCAGTTTCAGACCGAATGCCATGTTATCATAAACTGTCATGTGAGGATACAGAGCGTAGTTCTGGAATACCATTGCGATATCTCTGTCCTTAGGCTCAACATCGTTCATGACTTTGTCACCGATCTTCAGTGTACCATCGGAAATCTCCTCCAGTCCTGCAACCATACGAAGAGTGGTGGATTTACCGCATCCTGAAGGTCCTACAAAGATGATAAATTCTTTATCTTCAATTTCAAGGTTGAAATCTTTTACTGCTTCAAATCCGTTCGGATATCTCTTATAAATATGCTGCAATGATAAA
>VOFB01003578.1_pt1 | contig 48732 bp, 80 predicted proteins | sample 5384141 | NCBI WGS metagenome assembly VOFB01 (sample SAMN12384721, study PRJNA508395) | human gut metagenome | isolation source: healthy gut A | host: Homo sapiens | reverse complement strand
GCTCAGAATCCAATCGTTATCAAAAGCTTGAAAGAAACTCCATCCAATGCAATATGCCTATTTGATTATCAATTTTATGGGTATGATGCTTCAATTTGATATAGCTGTATAGTTAACTATTGGGTATGAGACTTTCTCATTAGTTGATTGGTCAGACCTCACAACACCATATGGTCTTCTCTAGTTTTAAATAATTAGTCAGAGTAGATGTATATCAAACTTGGCTATTATTTTATTGAAGAAAGATTTGGTTTAAAACTTTTGCTATTCTCCAATAAACTATTTCTACTAATAGCTAATTTCTTGTCTTTCAATCTTCCAGTTCTAATCTAATGCCTTTAGCATTCTATACTGTCTTGATTTTTCTTGGATGTTTCTGCTCTTTCTGTGAATAATCTACCTCCAGCTTGTCCAAGCAAAAGTAATGAAATGCATTGGCTGCTGTCTGAACAGCTTCTCGAAATCCTTTTTGCAAGAAGTGCTGCTGTGACAGTCGAATCACTTTCCCCCACTGAAGGAAACAAACATATCTGTAATATTAAAATTCTCTGTCACGCTTCTGATATATCCCTTCGCCTCTTCCACAATCCGGTTATATCGTTCTTTATTGCACAAAATAAAACGTTCCATCTGTTCTTCAAAAGTACTGATAAGTATTCTGCGCTTTTAATTCTTCGTATTGCTTCGAATCGCATCTGCATCCTTATTTTTCAGGTCTTTGACAGAAAATTTAATTTTTTCCATTTACAAAATAATTATTTCCGTTGCCGTTCCAGACAGAATCTTTTTTCAAATGCAAACGGCTTTTTTCCAAAATGATTTCTAAAAGCAGGCGTTCTTCCGGAAATACCGGTCTTACATCACTGGTCAGCTTTTTTCCTTCCTGTCCACAAACCGGACAATTCTTCTCGTAAATCGGCACCTGACATTCTAGACACCAGAAAATCTCACAAATGGCATCTGACCGTCCGCCACAACTAGGACATATACTTGTCTCACATCGATTATTTGTACATAAGATTCTCACCTGTTTTTGTCATTTTTATTGTGACAAATATATGTGATCATAATTACACTTTTTCCTAAATTCTAAGACTTGTTCTTATATATCAAGAATATATGTTCATTATAGTCTTAGATATAAAGAAATTCAACATATTATTCTCTTATATAAAGACTTTTAGATTATAAACAAAATATTGCAGTCTGACATACTTACAAAAAAGCATGAATGTGAAATGGACGGATATTGTATTTCGTTGTGTTATGGAGATGAAACTCTCCCTAACGCAAAACAAAACAATATCCGTCCATTTTACATAATAGGTTTGTTCTATTTCGTTAAGACTATTGCAAATACATTTTGATGTGCTAAAATGTGTAGGTATAAAAAATAACAAGCAATTATCCATTAGACGGTTTAGAGTCAATATGTGGTGTGTTGGCTAATATAAACTAAATATCAACGCAAAACGACCGCTTATTAACTATGGCGGTCATTTTTGCGTCAATTTATCTACGAGACGTACTATGTATGTGGTAAACAATTCACTTACAATTCTGCCAAGAATTCCAATAATAAATTGCATTCACGTATACTATCCTCCTATAAGGAATTGAACACCTTGAATTTTACCTGCGACTACCAAATAGACACTCATCCCATAACCGGGTTCCATAACGTAACTCGCAGATTTTGTAGCGCAATTCATAACGTTGATTGGGCATATAAGCGTCCTTTCACAAGTCATTCATAACGTAAATGAAAGAAAAACGGTATAAACAAATATTATTTTCTTTGTGAGCTATGGAGATAGGATTCTAACAATCTTGGGAAGCACTGCTTCTCAAGATTGTTGCTCAGAAGCCTATCGGAATGTCCAGCGAACAGAAACATAATATTTCGTTTATGCGTTTTTCTTTTTCATTACATATAAAAAATTCTGACATGTGAGATGACGCTTATATCTGCCCTTCAATCCCTATAAAAAGTGCTACAAAATCTGCGACACTACGCCAGTTAAAACTCCGGTTATTTAAACAGATTTTGAAGAACTCCCCAATCGCACTAAAGATATTTCCAAGAAATTACCAATAGATGCAATGATTCCGGAAGAGCTTCCTCCATTTTAAAGGAATGGTAGAGAGAGGCTGCGTAATCCACCAGTCCACTTAAATCAATTCCAAGAGAAGTAATTTTCAAAAGAAGATCAACGATTTTCTGTCTCTCATCATCAGATAAAGTGACGCCATATTTATCACAGGCTTCATCAATTGCTTCGTTGATACTCTTCTCGTCAGTCAGTCCCTTTTCTGCGATCAGTGACTTGATGTAAGCAATAAACTCCTCCACTTCCTGATCGGTCAGACCCTGAATGGAAGCTTCCAGTTCTCCGGTGACAACAAGTTCATTTAACGCTGCATCTACAACGTTATCCTGTACTGCTTCCCCGGTCATTGCCTCATATGCCTCAAAGATTCCAACCAGTGCAGCGGTTCCGGAAATTGGCTTAGGACCTGCAACGATGATATCTGCATCTGTAATTCCAGCAGTTGTCAGCGCATTTTTTTGTACATACCAACGGTACAGTATGTGATATTGTTCGTAGAAATGTTTAATCCATTTCCTTTTTTACGTTTTACGATCACGACAGAAGACCATGACTTGCTTCCAATTTTGGAAGAATCCACATAGGAATCGAGGTACTGGTGCTCCTGTGCATTTGTAACGTAAGTGACGTTATAATTTGCAAGATTGGCAGGATCGATTCCCATAAGGGATAATACGATATTTTTCTGGTCATCAGACAGATCTGCGCCGAGTGCCAGATAAGGTTTATCATCTTTCTTAATCTCAACTTTATCGTTATTCTCATCCACAATGACATCTCCAGTCACATTTTCTGTGGATTTTTATCATCCTCTACCGTTACCCCGCCTGTGATATTATCGGTTGTGCCACTGGTGGAAGTATTTGTGCTGTCGGAATTTGTTGTTGTACTGCTCTGTGCATCTGAAGCAGAATTATTTGTTGTGCTGTTCTGTGCATCTGAAGCAGAATTATTTGTTGTGTGCTCTGTGCATCCGAAGCAGAATTATTTGTTGTGCTGTTCTTCGTATCTGAAGCAGAGCTGTTTTGTGTAGTTGTAGAACCTGCATTGGTATCTGCACCTGTTGTCTCTGCTGTCATTCTGCGTTGCCGCCTGATTCTCTGACTGTGTTGTCTGGGAATCACCGGATGTTGCATTGCTCTCTTCCTGCCCGGTGGAGTTCTGCGCAGAAGCATCTGCTGCTTAAATGATGTTACATGTGTTGGTATCATCATCACTGCAGCTAAAATAATTGCTGCAATTCTCTTTGTCATTCTCTTTCTTTTCACTTTTTTCCTCTCTTTTTTTACGTATCGATCCGCACTCTCATCCATGCAAGAAGATCTGCATACACTTTATCGCGGTCTGTCTCATTTAAAATTTCATGTCTGTCATTTTCGTAAAGCTTATATGTAATGTCCAGAGAACCTGCCTCTTTGAAGAGATCATACACTTTTTTACGCCGACACCATTATCTCCCACCGGATCATCCTGACCGGATACAATAAAAATTGGAAGCTTGTTTGGCACTTTCTTCACATTTTCCAACTGATTATCGTAGAGAACCGCTTCCATCAGCCCCAGATAGCCGTTTAATGTAAACTTGAACGTACACCGCGGTTCGCTATAATAAAATTTTTACAATATCCTCATCTTTTGTAAGCCAGCTGTTGGAAGGTGTTTTTCCGGAAAGATCATATTTCTTATATGGTCCGCCAAACGACAGCGATTCTACCAGTCTGCTTCTGTGATGCCAGCCAAAAATTTTTGCAAGGAATCTGCATACATTGATTCCGAGTCTGGTCGTATTGTCCGGCACACAACCGGTTCCCATAATGATCGCCCCTCTCAAATCATCATTGTGAACGGTGAGGTATTTCCGGAGCATATAAGATCCCATACTGTGTCCCATCATAAAATAAGGAACACCCGGATTTTCTTTCTGGATCATCGTGCGCAGTGCATGCATGTCTGCGATCACCGTGTCACTCGGATTTTCCGCAAAATATCCCCAGTCATCTTTGGATGCAACGGAATCCCCATGTCCTAAATGGTCATGTCCCACCACCATAAAGCCATTCTCTGTCAGGAATTCAGCAAATAGTCTGTAGCGCTCTACAAACTCTATCATGCCATGTGTGATCTGTAAAATTGCCTCATACTTTCCATCTTCCGGAATCCATTTGACTGCATGGATGGTTGTTTTGCCATCCGCTGATAAAAAATGTAAACTTCTCCTCTTTTGCCATACTTTTCCCCTCTCTTTTCCATGATTATAAATTAGATATATTTTAAAACCTGTGGCTTCTTTATTCTGTCTGGACGAAACGATGGACTTCCTCCACATTGCGTTCTAATTCATCCGCGCATTCTTTGTGCTCTTTCCACTCCTGACGCAGTGTTTCCGCTTTGGATAACACTCTGCTCTGCACTTCGAAAAATTCATTTTCACCCTGACAGAGACTTTCTAATATTTCTTCAATATTTGTTTCTTCTTCCACATTTTCATGATCCGTTTCCACTGCCTCTGTGTCCCTGTCTTCCAGAAGTTTCACCAGAGAACCGTTATTTTCTTTTAAGAGATCATTTAACGCATGAATCTGTTTTTCCGCCTCTGTGGCAGTTTCCTCAAAACCACTGATCCTCGCAAGCACATCCGCAACCGCCGAAGTATACTGCTCTGCGTTCACACGCACTTCCTCTGCCGCTGTCACAAATTTTCTTCCGTCTTCTCCCATGCGTCCTGCCTCGATTGCTGCGCCGAGTGCCAGAACTCCCATATTCTGTGAAATATCTGCCAGTTTCTGTAACGCCTCTTCAACAGACTCTCTCTCCTGACAATATGCCTCATAGAACGATTCTATCTCCTTCATGGGTGTGGTGACGTACTTGTTCTTCTCTACAACTTTTGCAATTTTCTCGTGCTCACCCTCCATTTGCTGGCAGAGTGCTTCTTTTCCTGCTGCAATCTGATATTCTGTTCATTCTTTTTTGCAAGCTGCTGTTTCAACAGTACGGTCTGTCCTGAATTCGCCTCTGAACACTCCTTTAACAGTTCCAATTCCTCTGAAACCGCCGTGATTGTCTCATCCAGTTCCGTTTTTGAGATCGTCATCTGTACCAATGTCTCTTCTGCGCTGTCTTTTGCTTTTGCAATATTAGAAATCTGCTCCTGCAGACGGTTCTGTTTTTCCCGTAATGCCAGAAGTTCCTCTTCCAGTTCTTTTGCTTTTTTCCACCAAACATATGCCATCCTCCAGCTTTTACTGATAATTTCGAATGATAACCTGTACGCTTTCCACTCCATTATACTCGTTAATCTCCGGATAGTACACAATCATTATCCTCAATTTGTTTATCTGTCCGCGAAAAGCTTTTTTTCCACTTCCGCACTTCCATACTTTTCTGCATAATATGCTTTGAACGCCTCAATATCGCCAAAATAGACTGCCGTCACTGCCTCACCGGCGGCTGTCAGCAGGTTCAGCCGCAACACATTCTGATTTTTCCCGACCACAAAAGCCCTTTGTGATACTCAGATTTTTATCGGCAAACTGCGGCTTGATATTGGCTTTTCCAAAAGGCTCTAACACTGCAAATTCCCGGATAAGACCGGCATCCGCATACGCTGCTGGCATCGGAATATCAATTTTGATCTTCGGAATCAGGTCATCCTCCGTGAGATCTTGCACAGGCATTGATTTTTTCCGGAACTTATCCACGTTTTCTTCCGGAAGAGATAATCCTGCCGCCATCGGGTGTCCTCCGAATTTGTCTAAAGTCCCCTGCACTTACATAGTTCCTCATACATGGAATACTCCTCGATGGAACGCCCGGAGCCTTTCACGCCCTCCTCTGCCTTCGTCAGCACAAATACCGGCTTATGATAAGCCTCCCGGATACGCCCTGCAATGATTCCTGCAAGACTTTCGTGCACCTGTGGCAGATAAATGACAAGCACTTTATCCGACATGTAATGTTCCTCCACCACACGTTTTGCCTCCTCGACGCCATCTGCTGTCATATCTTTGCGCTGCTGGTTTAACTCCACAAGCTCCCTTGCCGTTTTTTGCCTCTTCCTCTCCCTGTAAAAAAGAGACAGAGACAGTTTTGTTGTATCAAGTCTGCCACTCGCATTGATGCACGGTCCTAACACAAAACCAAAATGGTATGCATTGACCTGTTCCGGTTCTAAATGATTCTGAAAGATCAGGGCGCGCATCCCCGGATTTTTGTGCGGTGAATGCGGTTTAATCCCTCTTTCACCAAAATGCGGTTTTCGTCTGTCAGATCCATGACATCGCCAACGGTTGCAAATGCGACATTTTCCAGAAATTCATAGGTTTCTTCCAGGGCAAAACCCATTTTTTCATACAATACCTGCAGCACTTTCCATGCGACTGCTTTGCTCCACATAACTCTTTAAAAGGATACGCACATTCCCTGCTGCTTTGGATTCACGATTGCATCTGCGTTCTTTGCGAAGGAACTGTTCTCCCATTTTCCTCGATATAGGGAATCTCATGGTGATCCGTCACTAGCACCGTCATCCCAAGCTCTTTCGCATGCGCAATCTCTGAGATTGCAGCAATTCCGTTATCGCACGTAAGAATGGTATCCATTCCGTCTTTTTGCCTGATCGATCAGATTCTCATTGATCCCATAACCATCCTTCATGCGGTCCGGAATCTGCGTGGAAACATTTCCACCACAGTGTTTAATTCCCCGGTATAAAATATAGGTTGACATAACTCCATCTATATCATAGTCGCCGATAATACGGACCGGCTTTTGCTCTTCTATTTTTGTTTTTAAAAATTTCTGTGAGGATTTCTACATCTTTTAATAAATGTGGATCGTATAAATCCTTTAAACTTCCATTCAGATATCTTTCAAATGCCGCCTCCCCCGATCACCTCACGGTTTCGGATAAGACGCGCTGTGACAGGGCTGATTCCGAACTCTTTTCCAAGCTTTTTCAAAATCAGCCCCCTTGTTGATTACAAACCATTTTTCCATGTAACACCTGCTGCCTGTTTTTTCTTATAAATTTATCTTTTAATAATGCACTTCCATGAGCATCAGTCCGCATGCCGGTGCTGTATAACCTGCGTTCTCCCGGTTTTTTGCTCTCCAATATCTGTGGCAGCTCCTCCGGCGCTCTCCTGCCATCCCCGAACCTCGATCAGCGTACCTGTCAGGATCCGCACCATATTTTGCAAAATCCATTCCCCCGGTAAATCGATCCAGAATCATTCCCTTTCTTCGTAAAATTGATCTCATAAATTGTGCGGACTGCCGTTTTTTTCATTTTCTTATTTCCGCAAAATGAAGTAAAATCATGTGTTCCGATCAGATAGGAAGCGGCTTTTTCATGCGTTCCACATCGAGTGTTTTCTCATACTGATACTCATATTTCCGCTCAAAGACATCCGAAATCTCTCCCATATGGATGTGATAGCGGTAGGTCTTTTTCTTTTGCGGCGTAACGGCTGTGAAAACTGCTCGTCCACCTGCTCAACCGCAACTAACGGCAATGTCATCCGGCAGATAATGATTCAGATAGGACAGGATCTTTCCCTCCGTAAATGCTCCTCAATATGAAAATTTGCCACCTGGCCTTTGGCATGCACGCCCGCATCCGTTCTCCCGAACCGATGACTTCCACCGCGTGTCCTGCCATCTGTCCCAGCACTGCTTCTATTTTTCCCTGAATGGTCAGCCCGGTGCTGTTCTGCCCCTGCCAGCCCTTGTATCTTGTCCCATCATACTGGATTGTGATTTTATAGTTGTTCATACTTTTTATCCCTGCTTTACTGCAATCTAAACTAACTTTTAGTTTAACACATTTTCTACTCAAATCCTAGTCTGCGATCTGTTCCTGAAACGTTTTTGTGCCGGGGAACTGAAAAATACCAATCCCCGGCACATTTACTCTGCATTTTATACCAGTTCTGCAATCCTTGTCACCGCAACATAGATCTCCGATATTTTATACCAGGTGCGGTAATCTACCACTCCGTCACAGGCAAGCCAAAAATAGACTGGAATTTTTCTACTGCGCCTTCGTTGCCTCCGTAAATCCCATCCGGTGTGATCGTCGGGATTGCCGGATAAGCCTGCGAGATTCTCGCTAACTGTTCCTGGATCTGCCGGACCTTATCTCCGGCAGCGCCCACTTCCAGATTATACCGCGGCCAGGGATGCCGGGATACCGGAAATCTCCTCCGCTGTATTGATAAACATATTATCACCATAATAATAACGGAGAATTTCTATCGTTTCGTAGTTCTGATCCCCAAGATATTTGCTTCCCCACTGACTCAGCCAGTTGCTGCAGATCACCCGCTCACCATCACAGTACTGAGTTAAGATCGGCTGTCTGACATTCGGTCTCGACAGATAATTCTGGAACATCTCATCTACCAGATCCGAGATACTCTGAAAAATATTTCTTCCATATACGAATTTCTGGTCAAAAGCAGTGGATGTTGTGATGGTGAAATTATAGCCTTTGTTCCGGTACCATTCCGTATACACCCGGTTTAACGTAAAGGACATGATCGCAAGGATATTGGCACGCAGCGTGCTGTCCGGCCACGTGCTGTATATCTCGCTGGATGCCACATTTTTGATGTAATCCCGGTAACGGACATAATAATTTGCCGCGTTGGGATCCGATGGAGGTCCGTCGTGAACGACGACAAATTCCGGGATCACCACTTTACTCAGCACGATCTCCCCTGAGTCGGAGACAGGCTTGATCTCGGACTCTGCTATTTTTGCCGGGAAATTGCCAAACAACGTATTGACCGGAATCACAATGGAATCTATTTGATTTTCTTCCTCATTTTCTTCCGCCATTCGCACCTGTTGCAATGCGAGTCTGCTCTGAAAAACCTGAACACCCGAAATACTGACGGGACGATATCCCGGTGCGGTAACTTTGACCGTATATTGGGCAAATGGCTGATTTTCGGAGGGTTCCATCGAGTATTCAAGTGGAGGCGCATCAAGCGTAAGTTTCTCCGACATTCCCGAATCATCTGCGCTTACCTCCTCCACTGTGGAATCCGGCTCGCCCGAATAGGAAATGGTGATTCTTGCTCCCTCGATCGGCCGTCTGGTCCGGTTGGTAAGTACTTCTACTTTGAGGCTTCCTTTATCTACAGCCTCTGTCTGGGCATATTTGATATCTGGCATGAACAACCTCTTCCTATATTTCCTTATATTATATGCTCAGACATGCGATCCTGTTCTGCTTCCTGTGCAAAACATTCGATTTCCCAACTTCTCAATTTTTATTTCCGTTCTTTATCCAAATCCCCCAAAACTTAATTCTTACTCTACCGTAACTACCTTCGCCAGATTTCTTGGCTTATCAACATCAAATCCCTTATCGGATGACACGTAATATGCTAAAAGCTGTAATGCAACCGATGCAGGTAAAACCATAAATTCATCCTGCATATCCGGAAGCCTTTGATCACCTGATATTCGGTATCAAGATCACCGGAAAGTGCCTCTTTGATAAATAATACAATATCTGCACCTCTGGATTTTACTTCCTTAATATTGGAAAGCTCTTTTGACATGAGTTTTCCTGTGTTACCGTTGCAACAACCGGTGTGTTAGTCGTGATGAGTGCGATCGGTCCGTGTTTTAATTCGCCAGACGCATACGCCTCAGAATGAATATAAGAAACCTCTTTCAGTTTCAATGATCCTTCCAGTAAAATAGAGTAATCCAGTCCACGTCCGATCATAAACAGATCCTTTGCTTCCAGAATCTTCTTTGCGATCACATGGATGTCACGTCTTTTCTCCAATACTTTCTGCATCACTTCCGGAACACGCTCTAATTCTGCGATAAAGCTCTTTGTCTGCTCCTCTGTGTAGACACCTCGCAATAATGCCATTTTGCAACCACAAGATAAAAAATACGGAAAGCTGTGTTGTGTAAGCTTTTGTACTTGCCACTGCAATTTCAGGTCCTGCTGCGGTGTATAACACATAATCACTTTCCCTTGCGATGGAAGAACCTTTTACGTTGATGATGGATAAGCATTTTGCTCCCTGCCTCTTCGCATATTTTAATGCTTCCAAGGTATCAATCGTCTCACCGGACTGTGATACTGCGATCACCAATGTTTTCTCATCAATGACCGGATCGGAATACATAAACTCTGATGCAAGTTCTACGTCCATCTGCACATGAACGATAGATTTTACCAGAGCCTGTGCCACCAGTCCCGCGTGCATTGCGGTTCCGCACGCTACCACACAAATTCTGTCACAGTCTGTAAAAGAGAATCCGGCACACCATCCGCGGTAAAATCAGGCAGACCGTTCACGATACGGTCTTTGATCGTATTCTCGATGGCTTCCGGCTGCTCCATAATCTCTTTTTCCATATAGAACGGATAACCGTTCTTCCCGGCGCTGTTTAATTCCCAGTCAACGGACAAAAATTCCGGTTCTACCACATTGTCATTTAAATCCGTAAGTACCACATGATCTTTGTGCAACTCTAAAATGTGATATTCCGGTACAACAAAGTATTCATTTGTAAAACGGCAGAGTGCTGTCAGATCGGATGCAAGCATAGCTCCCTCTTTGCATATGGTTGCAACGATCGGGCTGACATTCCTGGATCGAGTAGATCACATCCGGCTGATCTTCAAACAGGATCACAAGCGCAAAGGTACCCTTTAATTTGCTCACTGTTTTTTGATCGCTTCCTTTGGATCTCCCTTGTAATAATGATTTAATAATGCAGCCGCAACCTCACTATCTGTTTCAGAATGAAGGATTTCCTGCAAATCGTAATCAGCGATCAGCTCACGATAGTTTTCGATGATCCCGTTATGAACCAGAGTCACTTTTCCCTGCTGATGCGGATGTGCATTCTGGTCTGTAACTCCACCGTGAGTTGCCCATCTTGTATGTCCGATACCGCAGGTAGACAAAATCTTCTTCGAATCACAAATTGCTCTTAAATCACTTACTCTTCCGGCACATTTATAAACATTTGTCACATGGGAAGTTTCGTCTTTCACTGCAATACCCGCACTGTCATATCCACGTGTATAACCTATAATTCCACACATATTAAATTTCCTCTTCTTTTCTATTTAAAATTTAAATCATATTCGAATCCAATTGTCCCATTATACCGTATTTGTTTTGCAGTCACCTGCATATTTGCCGGCATATCTCCGCCGAATTTTCGATAACCCTTTTCCTCGTTAACCTGTGTATGGTCGTCCTCACAGGTAATGGCGTCCGCCGAATTTTCGAATAAGTCCCTTTTTGCATATCGAAAAAAAAATATAAACCTTATTCGATTATCAATGTCGTCCTTCATAAATGCTTTGCTACATCTATGAAGGCATCTATAACATGATTACTATACTATGATATGTGAAAAATGTCCAGAAGTTATTTTACTTCTACTGTCCAGCCATATTTATCCGGCAGTCTGCCCCACTGGATACCGGTTAAGGTATCATATAATTTCTGTGTCAGTTCTCCGATCTCAAAGTTGTTGACTGTCACAACATCATCTTTGTAGCGAAGTTCTCCAACCGGTGAGATAACGGCTGCTACCTGTTCCGAATACTTCCTCAAGTGTGCCATCATGTCCGGCTTTCATCAGATCATCTACGGAAAGTCTTGTCTCATTTACTTTGTAGCCCCCCCAGTCACGAAGCAGATGGATCATGGAATCTCTGGTCACACCCGGAAGTACGGTTCCCTCGATCGGTGCAGTATAGATCTCGCCGGCGATCTTGAACATGATGTTCATGGTTCCAACTTCCTCAACATATTTACGATGTTCTCCGTCTAACCATAGTACCTGGGAATATCCCATCTTCTCTGCTTTTACCTGTCCTAAGATAGAACCTGCGTAGTTACCACCGCATTTTGTAAATCCGGTACCACCTTTTACGGCACGAACCAGTTCATCCTCAACTAAAATCTTAACCGGGTTGATACCCTCTGCATAATAAGCTCCAACCGGGCAGCAGATGATCATGAATTTGTAGGCGGACGCCATATGTACGCCCAGCGCTGCCTCTGTTGCGAACATGAACGGGCGGATGTAAAGAGATGTCTCCGGCTCAGACGGAACCCAGTCTGCCTCCACCTTTACCAGCGCTTTTACCGCTTCTACGAACATATCCACCGGGAACTCCGGCATGCAGAGTCTCGCGTTGGAATTGATCATTCTCTTTGCGTTCATCTCCGGACGGAATAACTGGATCTTACCCTCTGCTGTACGGTATGCTTTCATACCAAGTTATATTTGTCTGCGATTTCCTGACTGGATAAGATCATGCCTCCACGCGGTCCACGCAGTGTCTTGTGTGTTGTGGTCGTTACAACGTGTGCATACGGGATTGGGCTTGGATGCAGCCCTGCGGCGACAAGACCTGCGATGTGTGCCATATCTACCATAAGCTCCGCATTCACTTCGTCTGCGATCTCACGGAATCTCTTAAAATCAATGGTTCGTGCATATGCAGAAGCACCTGCAATGATCATCTTCGGCTTGCACTCAAGGGCGATCTCTTCTACCTTGTCGTAATCGATGAATCCCTCGTCGTTGACACCGTACGGTACGATATGAAAATAGGTACCGGAAAAGTTTACAGGGCTTCCGTGTGTCAGATGTCCACCGTGATCGAAGTTCATTCCCATGACCGTATCACCCGGCTTTAAGATGGCAAACTGTACAGCCATGTTTGCCTGTGCACCGGAATGTGGCTGTACATTCGCGTACTCACAGCCAAACAGTTTCTTTGCACGTTCTCTTGCAAGTTCCTCTACAACATCCACGCACTCACATCCACCGTAATAACTTTTCCCCGGATAACCTTCTGCATATTTGTTGGTAAGAATACTGCCCATTGCCGACATAACTGCCTTGCTCACCCAGTTTTCGGATGCGATCAGCTCAATGTGGCTGTTCTGACGTTCAAATTCAGCGGTGATCGCATTTGCCACTTCCATATCAACTGCCTGAATATCTTCCAGTGTATATTATACGAAAAACACTTGTCTTTTACTTTGTTTACTCATTATATATGACTTTTTTTTTATTCAATTCAAAAGCCAGAATAGTTATATCAAATTATTATAAATGATATAAGCCCTGACGATAAAGCCAGATGGCACCTGCGATCTGTAAAATGAGGATCAGCGGCATTCCTATAACAAAATACCAGTGCTTCGTCTTGTGGCGGAACACATACATTCCCGCCCAGGTTCCGATACTGCCGCCTAAAATGCTGACTAAAAATAACATTCTTTCTGAGATCCGCCATCGATGCATTTTCGCCCTTCTTTTATCCTCTCCCATAATAAGGAAGCCCACCAGATTTAAAAAGATCAGATAAGCTGCGATCGTATCCATATGTTTCTCCTTTTTTCTAAAATAGAATCCTGTTCTACAGGATTCACCGCCTGCGCGACATAATTCATCTCCGACGCAGTGTGATCCCGCTATCCGGAGGGCTTTAAGATTCATAGGACGTAATTTTCCTATGTCTTAAAAGTCCCGGCAAATAACTGCCAGGACTTTCACTTTTCTTCAACAGATCTTATTCTGTTATTTTATTTTTACCAAGATGAACTTTCATCACATACCACAACTCGGTTGCAATGCAGATAGATGAATATGCACCGCAGATCATACCTGCCATCAGCGGCAGTGCAAATTCACGAATACTTGCTACACCAAGAAGGAACAGCATAAATACCATAATAAATGTTGTTATGGATGTGTTGATGCTTCGTGATAAGGTCTGTGTCAGGCTTCGGTTTGCTACTTCCATCAGATCTTCCCTTGTCTGTTTACCATGCTTTAATGCAAGGTTCTCACGGATACGGTCAAAGATAACGATCGTATCGTTGACAGAGTAACCGATGATCGTCAGCATACATGCGATAAAGGTATTGCCGACGGAAATACGCATCAGTGCATATACCGCTAAGCACTACCAGCACGTCGTGCATCAGGGCAATGATCGCACTGGCACCGAAACGGATATCCTTGAAAACGGAACCAGATATAGATCAGCATACAGATTGTTGAGATAATAACCGCCTTGACTGCATCCGCACGCATCTCACCACTGATCGTGGAACTGATACTCTGGAATGTAATGGTGGATTCATCTACATCAAAACTGTCTGCCAGCTTATTATTCAGATCATCACGCTCTTCTTTGGATAAAGTACGTGTCTTGATCGTAATCTGAGTTGTTCCCTCTACTTTGTTTGCCTGAATATTGCTGTCTCCAGTTACTTCTTTTACAACCGGGATAATATCATTTTCAATATCTTCGATCGTATATTCTTTGCCGAAATCAGCAGTAGTGGAAGTTCCTCCCATGAAGTCAAGTCCATAATTCAGGAGTTCCGCTGATCCAGATGCCTTATGTACTCCCATACCGATAAATCCGGCAGCTATAACTGCAATAGAAATTGCAAAGAATACATATCTCTTCTGCAGGAAATTGATCGTCTTTCTCTCTTTTGCACGTCCGTAGAATTTTTCATCTCTCATTCCTAACCAGTAGAAAGAATAAAGGATCCATCTTGTGACAACAAGTGCTGTAAACATGGAAAGGATAATACCGATCATCAGTGTATATGCAAATCCTTTTACAGTACCGGAACCTAATCCCATAAGAACAATCGCTGCAATCAATGTTGTGATATTACCATCTAAGATGGCTGACATTGCCTTCTTAAAACCATTCTTCATTGAAGAATTGACCGTCTTTTCCCGTCGCAATCTCCTTCACGGATACGTGCAAAGATGATAACGTTCGCATCGACTGCCATACCGATACTTAAGATAATACCGGCAATACCCGGCAGTGTCAGTGTAATCTCAAATAAGTATAATGTAGCAATTACCAGACAGGTATAGATTGCCAGCGCGATGGCTGCCGCCAGACCCGGAATCTGATACATCACTATCATGAAGATCATGACGATCACTAACCGATTGCTGCCGCTTTTAAGCTGGAAGAGATCGCCTGGCTTCCAAGCTGTGCTCCTACAACGCTGGATTCCAGCTCTGCAGCTTTAAGGAAAGAGAACCGATACGGATCTGTGTTGCCAGTGTCTCGGCATCCTCATATGTCTTCATGCCGGAAATCTGTGCAGTACCTCCGGTAATTGCCTCCTGAACAGTCGGATAACTGATAACTTCTCCATCGTATACGATTGGCAGATAATCCGACATTGTCTGTGGTGGCGTCCGCAAACAGTCTTTGCTCCCTCGTCTGTGAGTGTAAGCTGTACCACATACTGCTTGTTTCCATACTGATCTGTGGTTGTTGCAGCCTGTGCATCTGCCACCTGGTCACCCGTCATAAATACCGTTCCATCCGGAAGCTGGAACTCCAAGGAACCCGGATTACCGAGATCCTCCAGAATCGCATTGGCATCCGTACGCCCGGATCTCAACCGTAATACGGTCGTCTCCCACCTGGTAGACAGACGCCTCCGTGCTGTAACTCTTCCACACGCTTCTGCAGCTTGTAAATCGTATCACTCATATCCTCTGCACTCGGATTTTCATCCATGACCTGATAGGTGATCGATACACCACCGGACAGATCAAGTCCAAGCGGAATACTCATCTCTTCCCCGATACCCGTCGATGAAAGAATAATAGATGCATAATAAGCAAGTCCCGCAAGTGCAGCAGAATCGCGACTAATATGACTGCTGCTTTACTCTTTTCATTTTTTTTCCTTCCTGTTTTTTTTATTCTTGCTTATTCAGCCAAAGCCGCTTTGATCATGATCGCGCACTCAATACGTTTTTCTGCAATCTCACATCCGATATCATATGCCCCACAGATGTCGCCGCTGAAATTGTAGGCATTCGTCGCGCATCCGCCACTGCAGTAGAATCTTGCGAAACACTTGCGGCATTTCTCCTTCGCATAGACATTGCAGCACTTAAACTCGTCGCGGATCTCTGTATTTTTTATACCTTCATCCACATTGCCAAGAAAAACTTTTCATTGCCGACAAACTGATGGCACGGATAGAAATCGCCCCACGGGGTGACCGCCAGATACTCGGTTCCCGAACCGCAGCCGGAAAGACGCTTCGCCACACACGGACCGCCCTCAAGATCGATCATAAAGTGGAAGAAATTAAAATCATCTCCCTCTTTGTGACGTCTTACCATCTCCGCTGCAAGTTTGTCATATTCCTCAAACAGCTGTGGAAGATCTTCCTCTGTGATCGCATACGGTTCACTCGGTTCTGCAACTACCGGCTCCACGGAGATCTGTTTGAAACCAAGATCCGCAAGATGAAGTACATCTGCTGCAAAGTCAGGATTGTAGTGTGTGAATGTACCACGCACATAATATTTGTCCTGATGTCTGCTCTCTGCAAATTTCTGAAACTTTGGAACGATCAGATCATAACTTCCTGCCCCTTTGCGGAACGGACGCATCTTATCGTGTACTTCTTTTCTTCCATCGATACTTAGGACCACATTGCCCATCTCTTTATTACAGAATTCCATGATCTCGTCATTTAACAGCACTCCATTTGTGGTCAGGGTAAAACGGAATTTCTTGTCATGCAGCTTTTCCTGCTCTCTTCCATAGGCAACTAAGATCTTTTACGACCTGCCAGTTCATAAGCGGCTCGCCGCCAAAGAAATCCACCTCAAGATTTCGTCTGTTACCTGAATTGGCAATTAAGAAATCCAGTGCTTTCTTTCCTACTTCAAAGGACATCAGTGCCCTTCTTCCATGGTACTCTCCCTCCTCAGCAAAGCAGTACTGACATGCCAGGTTGCAGTCATGTGCTATATGCAGGCAGAGTGCCTTGACAACCGTCGGGCGTTTTTTGAAATCCATGATATAGTTTTCGTAAGTGTCCTTTGTAAAAAACTCCTCATCGATCAATGTCTGTACCTCTTCTAATGCTTCTTTTACCTCTGTCTCCGGATTTTTTCCCGACAGTGTCTTTATCAATTCTTCCTTTGAATACTGTTCTACCGATACCTGATTGATAAAATCAATGACATCATAAGTCACGTCATCCACCACATGAATGGCTCCACTATTTACATCTAAAACAATATCATAGCCGTTGTTCTTGTACTGATGAACCACTATAATATTTCCTCTCTTTCTAATTCTCCTATATATAACGTACAAATGACCGCACGCTTCGGAACGGTCATCTGATTCTTCAAATGAATGTCGCAATTCGCAGCACGGTTATGCCTGTGAAAAATTTGCCTGATGGGACAAAAAAAAAGCTTTGTTCTCGCACAGCTCTGGTTTCCTACTGTGTAACGGATGCTGTAAGAAGCCTCAAATATCTGCTCCGGCTCCACTGCATTCTCGTATGCCCGTTCCTCTAATGTACCATCAAAATCATCTGCATCACATCTTCCATACCACGGTTCAATGCAGACAAACGGTGCGTCTTTTCCTTCCGGTGACCAGATCGCAAATAAAGGTGCATCAAAATCCATGGTCACATAAGGTTTTCCATCCGGTGTGACCAGTGAAACTTCCCCGGTCTGTTTTCCTTCCACCATATAAGTGCAGCGGTCAAAAAATCCCGGTGTAAAGTATACTTTCTCATTCTCCAGCGGGATTACAATATCTTCACTCATTACTAGCCAGTCCGGTATCCGGTGTATTTCCATGATGATGCAGTTCTTTTAATCCTGCAAATTGCAGACCATATCCAAGCTTGCTTTCTTCGTCATGAAACGGACATAAGAAAGCCGGATGTGCGCCAATGGAAAAATATAAGGTCTTTGTATCCGGGTTTTCCACTTTCCACATGACTTTTAATTCATTGCCTGTCAAATTGTATCCAATTTTCAAAACAAACGCGAATGGATACTTTTCCATCGTTTCCTCATTGGAATGTAAGAAAACCAGATGGTGTCCGCTGTCTGGGATTCCATGGTATGTTCCATATCCCTTGCAAAGCCGTGCTGTCCCTATTGCATACGTTTTTCCGCCATAGCGGTACTCTTTATTTCTGCAGTTCCCCACAAACGGAAACAACACAGGGAGGTTCTTCCCCAATATTTTTTGTCCGCATACCACATGTACTCTTTGCCGTCGGATTTTCTCTTTACGGATTTTAGTTCTGCCCCAAAAGAATCGATCTCCACACGCAATGTGTCATTTTCCAAAACATATCTCATACAATCCTTCTCCTTGTCATCTAAATATCGATAGGCGTTTGCGAAACTCAATTTTACGTTATGAATATTACGAAAATCGAGTTAACAAGATCAACGAAAACACAATTGTTTATAATTCGCAGTTATTGACGGTTCTTGGGAACGGAATAACATCACGGATGTTAGACATTCCTGTCAAGTACATAACGCAGCGCTCGAAACCGAGTCCGAATCCTGCATGTCTTGCAGAACCATATTTGCGGAGATCCAGATAAAACCGATAATCTTCTTCTTTTAAGCCGAGTTCATTGATTCTTGCAAGAAGTTTTCGTAATCATCCTCTCTCTGGCTTCCGCCGATGATCTCACCGATACCTGGTACCAGACAGTCAACGGCCGCTACGGTCTTTCCGTCCGGATTCATCTTCATGTAGAAAGCCTTGATCTCCTTCGGATAATCAGTGACAAATACCGGACGTTTGTATACCTGCTCAGTCAGATAACGCTCATGCTCTGTCTGCAGATCGCATCCCCAGGATACTTTGTATTCAAATTTATCGTTGTTCTTCTCTAAAATCTCAACTGCTTCTGTATAAGTCACACGTGCGAAATCAGAGTTTGCAACATGCTGTAATCTCTCTAACAGCCCTTTATCGATAAAGCTGTTGAAGAATGCCATCTCCTCTGGTGCATTCTCTAATACATAGCTAATGACGTATTTTAACATGCTCTCGGCTAAGATCATGTCATCTTCTAGATCTGCAAATGCAATCTCCGGCTCAATCATCCAGAACTCTGCTGCATGTCTGGTCGTGTTGGAATTTTCTGCACGGAAGGTCGGTCCAAATGTATAGATGTTCTTAAATGCCATCGCATAAGTCTCACCGTTTAGCTGTCCGCTTACGGTAAGATTGGTCGGCTTATTAAAGAAGTCTTTGCTGTAATCTACTTTTCCATCCTCTGTCATTGGAAGATTGTTCATGTCATGTGGTTACCGGAACATCTCACCTGCACCCTCACAGTCACTTCCGGTAATCAATGGTGTATGCACATACACGAAATCCCTCTCCTGGAAAAATTTGTGGATTGCATAAGCGCTGATGGAACGCACGCGGAATACAGCCTCAAAAGTATTAGTTCTCGGTCTTAAATGAGAGATGGTTCTCAGGTACTCAAAGCTGTGTTTTTTCTTCTGCAATGGATAATCCGGTGTAGAAGGGCCTTCTACTTCCACTTTTTCAGCCTGAATCTCAAATGGCTGTTTTGTGCCCGGAGTTGCAACTAATTTACCGGTAACGATAATCGCTGCTCCGACATTTAATTTTTCTACCTCTTCAAAATTTTCCAGAACATCGGAATAAACAACCTGGACCGGCTCAAAAAAAGTTCCATCGTTTACCACGATAAATCCAAAGTTTTTGGAGTTACGGATGTTTCTCACCCAGCCACCGATCGCGATGGTCTGATCCACATACTCATCCTGTCTGCGGAATAAATCTCTTACATTTACTAATTCCATTTTTCTACTCTCCCTTTCTCTCATCAACGTCTGTCGACTCTTTTATGATCTCATACCTCTGTTTCGGTATCGTTTTCTTATTCTTCTGTGCTGTCTGCGGATTCTGTACTTTCTACAGATTCGGTATTTTCTTCTACTGCGTTCTCCGTAACCTCTGCTGTCTCTGCCAATTTATCTAAAACTAATCCTGCAAGATAAATCACACGGATCTGATTCTTTCCGTAAACATAATCGCCATAGCCATAGTTACTATATAACGTGTCAGCATCACCGTAACCGCCGTTGCTTACGATCGTGCTTACATAATCTTCAAACTCCGTATCGTCAATCTGGATATCTTCTTTTCTGCAATGGCTTTTACGATCAGTTCTAACTTGATACTGCTCTCCACACTGTCAGACCATTCCTGCTCAATGCTCTCTTCTGTATAGCCGTAAGAGCTGAGTACCGTTTCCATCTGGCTCTCATCCCCGGAGCAATAGCGGTCAATGAAATTGGCACGGATTGCTTCGATCACATCAGATCTGTAATCTGCCGGCATATCAACGGTACAATTTTCTAACAGATAATCCTCCAAAGCGGAGTAAATATCATTTTTATGAGTGCTCTCTGCGCTGGACTCCAGATACTGGCGTACCTGCTTGTACACTCCATCTACGGAATCCACGCCAAACTGTTCCGATGCAAATTCATCATCCATCGTATCCATGGTCACTTCCTTCTGGATAGAATTGACCGTAAACGTAAATACAACTTCCTTTCCGGCAAGATCCGGGTTATTCGGGTATTCATCCGGGAACGTCACATTAGAATCGATCACATCGCCTACTGATGCACCGATCAGCCCGTCTGTAAATCCATCAATGAAACCGGAACCGCTTGCGGAAGAATTGTTGGACACATCAATATTCTGATCCTCTGCTGTTCCGCCGCTGAACGCCTCACCGTCTAATTTTCCGACATAGTCTACGTTTACAATGTCGCCCTCTTCCACTGTTGTCTTGTCCGGATCAGCCGTATAAAAAGGTCCGCCCTGTGTAAAAATCTTTTCCACATAATCAAGCACATCCTGATCTGTGACGTCATAATCTCCTGAAATCGTAACCGGGATTGCACTGTAGTCACACAATGTCACATAATCCGATCCCTTCAGATCATATTGTGCAAGCGGAACTGCCGGCACCTCTTCTGTGCTTTCGGTGTTCTCTACTGCTTCCGTTGCCTCAACTGATTCACCTTTGCTGCCGCATCCTGTCATGCTGATCGCTGTGGATACACACAATAAAAGTGCTAACACTCTCTTTTTCATTTAATCTTACCTTTCTTTTCCTCATTTCCTTTTCCGGCTTTTCTGCCGGAAATCCAAAAACGGAGTCTGCCGTCTAACTTTTATAACATATCACAATTTTCCCTAAAATAAAAGGTATTTCCCCAAAATCACATTGCTTTTTCCAAAAATCAATGCTACAATAAAACACGAATTTGAAATTAGGGAGGATTTTCGTTGTGAGTCCAGTAACAATTGTATTATTAGTTATTTTAGCAGTGCTTATTGCTGCAACAATTGCTTTATATTTCCTCGGAAAGAAAGCTCAGAAGAGAAAAGACGAGCAGGATGCACAGCTTGCTGCAACTGCACAGACTGTTACTATGTTGATTATTGATAAGAAGAGGATGCGTCTGAACCAGTCCGGTCTGCCACAGGCAGTCATTGACCAGACGCCGAAGCTCATGCGTCGGTCCAAGCTTCCGATCGTAAAGGCAAAGGTCGGGCCAAAGGTTATGACTCTGATCGCTGATGATGCATGTTTTGATATGATCCCTGTGAAAAAAGAAGTCAAAGCTACAGTAAGTGGTATTTATATCACGAAAGTTACCGGTGTCCGCGGTCCATTAGAGAAACCGGAAGGCAAAGTAAGCTGGAGAACCAAGTTAAAGAGAAAAGCTGAGAGCGCCAACAAAGAACTTCAGAAAGAGAAAAAATCCATGAATGAAGAAAAAGGCCGCTAAGAAATCTAAGACAAAATAAGAATGGACAGGTAAGGCTTCCAGCCCGGAGGGGTTGGAAGCCTTTTTTTCACTTCTTCCTTATTTCTTCAATACAAATGAAGCTTTATTATCTGTCAAACTATCTTTTCCGATAAATATTTCGAATTCTCCTGCTTCGCTCTCATAGATTCCATTCTCCGTCAAGAAAAGAAGCTGCTGTTCTGTTATGGTAAAAACTACCTTCTTTTCCTCTCCCGGACGAAGCGTAACCTTCTTAAAATCTTTCAATTCTCTGACCGGACGTACTACAGAAGCCGCAATATCATGGATATAAAAAGCTGCAGGGTTTCTGTTCCCGTGCAGTTTCCTGTATTTTTTACAGTTACCTCCGCTTCGATCTGTCCCGATGTATCCATCCATGTCCGATCCAAATGAATATCTGAAACCTCAAATGTTGTGTAACTCAGACCGTATCCAAATGGATACAATGGCTCATTTGGAATATCCAGATATTTCGAGCGGAATCTGTCTTTATCTTTGCCTTCTACATGTGGGCGTCCTGTTGAATATTCATTATAATGTACCGGTACCTGTCCTACACAGTATGGAAAACTCATCGGCAGTTTTCCGCTTGGATTATATTTTCCAAATAAAGTGTCCGCAATTGCCCTCGCTCCTTCTGTTCCAGCAGCCACACCTGAAGGATGGCTTTTGCCTTTTGTTTATTTCACGTATGTCTAACGGGCGTCCTGAAAATAAAACCACTACAATATTTTGATTGACTTCCGCAATTCTATCAAGCAATGCTTCCTGTACCTCAGGGATTCTGATATTTGCGTTACTGGTTGCTTCACCCGACTGTAAACGGTCTTCTCCTATTGCAAGTACAACAATATCTGCCTCTTTTGCTGCCTGTACTGCCTCACGCAAAGATATGATCCTCCTGCTCCTGCGTATAAGATTGCTTCGCTGCTGTTCTCCAAATCCTTCCAGACATACATCCGCCCCTAACATTGGTGATCCCTGGCAAAATGTACTGTTTTCTGAAACGTACTGTTCCTGTACTGCCTCATGCGGCGTCATAACATCTTTTGCATCTGCGATAAATGACCAGGCACCAAACAGGTTTCTGTTATCTACATACGGACCAATAAAGGCGATCTTTTTCTGTTGATCTAAAGGCAGGATATGATCCTCATTTTTCAACAAAACAAAAGATTTCTTTGCAGCTTCCCTAGCCAGTTTCCGGTGCTCCTCACATAAAATATATTCCTGTTCTTTTTTCTGATCTGCATCTTTATATGGATTCTCAAAGAGTCCCAGATTATTTTTAAGCCGCAGAATACGAAGACATGCCTCATCTATAAGCTCTTCTCTTATTTTTTCCATCCCTGACCATCTGACACAGATTTTCACTGTAAATTCCTGTCATCATGTCAATATCTACGCCTGCTTCCACTGCACGCACTGCTGCTTCTTCTCTGTCTGCACAATATCCGTGATAAATGGTCTCCTCGATGGCTGCCCAGTCTGATATAAGTACACCATCGAACTTCATCTGCTCTCTTAAAATGTCCCGCATCAACTTTTTATTTCCGGTTGCCGGGATTCCGTTAACTGTATTAAAAGATGTCATAACAAGAGCTGCACCTGCATCTATTCCAGCCTGATACGATGGCAGATAGAACTCTCTGAATGTATGTTCTGAAAGTTCTACTGTATTATAATCTCTTCCTCCCGTCGGTGCACCATATCCCGCAAAATGTTTGACACAGGCTGCTGAATTGCATAGTTATCTTTCAAGCTGTTTCCCTGAAATCCACGCACCATTGCTGCACAGAATAGACTGTTCAGGTAAGGATCTTCTCCCGTTGATTCCATGACACGTCCCCACCTTGCATCTCTTACCAGATCTGTCATAGGTGCAAATGTCACATGAAGACCGCTGACCGAAGCCTCCTTTGCTGCCACAGATGCACACTGTTCTGACAATTCTGGTTCAAAGGAAGCTCCCTGCGCAAGCGGAATTGGAAACACCGTCTTATAACCATTTATGACATCTAGCATAAACAGCAATGGAATATGGTGCGGATGCTTTTCCATATAGTTTTTTGTATACTTTTCAGGGTTTCAGCGCCCATGGATCCGATGACTGATCCTGCAAGATTTACATTGTCTTCTGTAAATCCCTTTATCTGCCATAGGACCTGTGACAACGATTTCACCATTAAAAATCCTCCTGTCACCTGACTCATCTGATTTACTTTTTTCTTCCAGAGACATGTCTCTCAAAAGTTCTGTTAATTTCTGTTCTGTCATACGTGTGTTTCCTCTCCAAATTTCCTTCTATATTCCAGTGGTGTCAATCCTGTATTCTCCTTAAACATTTTTGTAAAATAGGAAAAATTACTATATCCAATATGTAATGAAACCGTATTGATTGGAATACTGCTGCCACACAAAAGTTTTTTTGCTTCGTCTACCCTTTTCTGCAATATATAATTGCTTATAGATACTCCCTTTTCTTTTTTTTGAACATCCGAGACATATAGTCTGTATTCAAATAGACTAATTCTGCCAGTTCATCTCTGTGTATCTCTTCCCTGAAATGACTGTCAATATAGGTACATATCTGATCTGCGACAGAGTCTTCTTTTGTGATATATAATTTATATCCAACCGCTTTCCGCATCAGATTTTCTACATACTCCATCATTTCGTTAAATCCATTTACAGCGCCAAGCATGTAATTCTCACTCTCTTTATCTGAAAAAAGTGCATTGGCATAAATCCCCATCTCTGACAGCCATACATACACCATCTGTGTAACATCCGTCCTTAATGACAGCAAAACTGCCGTGTGATCATCTCATTCTTCCTGACTGTCTCCAGATAACTGCGTATGCTTGCTATGACTGCTTCCACTTCCTCCCCCTGCCAAAAGGGTTTTCCATGTATCCAGCTCCGATTTTATAGACTGTTCCACTTGGCTGGAACTCATACAGATATATAACCTCATTCCATACCGACAGACTGCTTTCACGCATCTTCTCTGCAAATCGTCAGCCTGTGCGGTCACTTCAGAAAATCCACTCAATTTCCTGCTCCACACCAAAAATAGGAATGTACATGATCTGTTATCCATTGCACAAAAAATGATTTAGCAGATCTTTTTCCCTTATTTTTCTCCTTCTTCCGGCATTTTATCCGTTGACAGAACCACCCAGTATCGACATTCGTTTTCACAAAATATGGTGTCCACTCTGGCATAAAAGGAATTAAATAACTCCGTCAACACATTTTGCATGACAAATTCGATGGTCGAAGGTTCCCACTTTTGTGTCTCTTCCGCTTTATGATCCATATAAAAGCAGATCAGTTTAAAATATATCAATCCATCCCCGATACAGATCCATCCTTTTGCAGATTCGCAGAACTGGTTTTGTGTCATGTTACCGCTCAATAAATTTCTCCAGATATCCTTTTGCAGGATTGTCCGGTCTTTTTCCCACTGTTCACTCGCTTCTGTAAGTTTTTCGATATGTTTTCCTGAAGCACTGCCTGTTCTGCTTTTTTTTAATGCTTCTTCCAGTTTTTCAAAATCAATAGGTTTTAGCAGATATTCAACGCTTTCCAGCTGTATCGCACGTCTTGCATAGTCAAATTCCGCATAACTGGTCAAAAAAAAAATAACCTGTATCCTGAAATTCTGCTCCCTCACCCATTGCACCAGATCAAATCCTGTTGCAAGGCATCACAATATCACTGATAATAATGTCCATTTTAACAGCTGTTATAATTTCCTGCGCCTGTTTCATTGTAAATGCTGTATAAATCTCAGTAATACCTGTCCGCTCCCAGCAGATATTTTTTCTTTATACTTTCAATCACATAACGTTCATCATCCACCAGCAATAATTTCATTCCTGTGTATCGCTCCTTCCGATTTTATATGGAACATGAATATCCACAACGGCACCACCTAATGGACTATTGCTGAAATGGATCTCTCCCCTGATCCCCATAATAATACTGAAACCGCCTCATACAGTTCCAAATACCGATATGTTTTCCATTGTCAGAAATGTTTTGTCCATTTTGTAGTTTACATAATATTTCGTCCGAAATCCCTTTCCCGTATCCGAGATAAAAATATTAACGTATTTTTCATCGTCCCTGTCCTCAGGATATACCGTAACTGAGATCAGCATTTTTTCATCTGCCATCAATGCCTGTTTTGCAGCATTTTCAACATAAACCTGTATTAAGAATGGAAATATCTCCGCATCTGCCACTTCATCATGAACTTCAATATAATAGGTAAACTTATCCGGATACCTCAGCAGCAGCAGGATTTTTAAATAATCTTCACAATGCTTTGATTCCGCTAAAACCGGAACTCTGTCCGTTGTATTCCGAAAAATATATGAAAGATAATCCGAAGTGATTTTTGTCATTGCCCTTGCGTGTTCATAATCGCCAAAGTCGATCATGCTGTAAATAAAGTTCAGGCAATTCAAATAAAAATGCGGCCGGATCTGCATTTTCAGATAATCCATCTCAATTTTCTGTTTCTCTAATTCCCGTTCATATAGCGTGATCTTCAATTTGCGGATCTGATGGATCATTGTACGGAATTTTCCATCAATCTGCTCTAATTCAAGCAGATTTCCTTCCGTCATGTTCAGCATATATCCACCCTCATCATATTGCTGAAGGTTTTGTGTGAACACTTTAAGCGGTTTCATAATATTGGAATACACATGAAAAAGCAATATCCCACTCATAATAAGAATCATAAAGATCAATACTGTCATTCCTGAGCAGACTTCCGCCATCAGGCTTAAGACACCGCCTAAAGAAATCCCGATCCTGATCTCAAAGGGTGCTCTGGATAATCCCTGACGGATCGTATAAGTATTTTTGGTATTCATACTTTGCGGCTCTGATATGATTCCGCTCTGGTCTAACATACCTATACAGACCTCATCCTGATCGACAAGGCTTACATATCCATGCTTTTCCCAACGAAAGCTTTGAGAATGGTTCTAAGATACTTTTTACATTTACAATGCATCCTAATGCAATTCCATTTTTTTGTGCAATTTTACAGATATATACCTCATTATCGCACTCCAAAACATCCCACTTCCGCTTCACTGCATATGTCTTTTCATCTAATTTGTCTATCTGTTCACGGATAGATGCTGCAATATCAGATGACATTGTGTAATTTCCGTCCGAAGACAGGGAAAGCTGATATAATTTATCCGTATCATTTGTATATAAAAAAAATCCTGTATTCCGTTCCATATTCCCATGCTGAAGAAAAATATTCTTCTCTGAGTTTTCCGATCGCATACTCCCGAATAATCCCCATTCTTCATCAGATTTACATTTCCCCAGAACGTGGAATTTGTCTCATTGGTATCCATGATCGTAGAAAAAGATTCCGGCTGATCCTCAAAAACGATTGTCAAGCTCCTGCGCATACAACTGTGCCATCTGGCTCATCTGTTCAATAAATCTGCCCACTTGTTTTGTTTAAAACATAAGTGCATCCTCCCAGAATAATTACCAGAATGACTGTCATTAAAATTAATATTTGCTTACTCTGTTGTGCTAAAGATTTCTTTTTTCGTCTTTTTAAATTCATCTTTTTCCAAACGCCATGATATTCCTTTAACCTTTTACTGCCCCTAGCGTAATACCCTCTGCGAAATATTTCTGTAAAAACGGATAAATGATAAATAATGGAAGCATTGCTATAAAAGCAATTGCCATCCTTATGGACGTTGTCGGAAGTTTTGCAACTTCTGCCCCTATATTTCCGGCAACCTTACCGCTTGCAAGATACTGGATATCAGTGATCATCTGATTCAAAAGATTCTGGATACTATATAATTTCTGTCCCTGATTTCCTGATAAATAGTATAAACCATTTGTCCAGTCGTTCCAATATGCCAGTGCCGAAAATAATCCCATGGTTACAAGGATAGGGTTTACCAAGTGGAAACGTAATTTGAAAAAAAGATTTTTGTATGTCCTGCGCCATCAATTTTTGCCGCTTCATACAATGCTTCGGAATACTTGTCATAAAATAGCTCCGTATCATCAGCACATTGTTCGCACTCAGCAACAAATTAGGAATTATCAGTGCCCATATTGTATTTTTATATGAAAATAATTTACATACATCAGATATGTAGGTACTAAACCGCCATTAAATAACATTGTAAAAATACAAAAAAGTAATCTGCCTTCTATAAGGCAATGTCTTCACAGACAGCGGATATGCCGTAATGCTGAAAACATCAGATTAAAAAGGTACCTACTACCGTAATAAGAATTGTAACGCCATACGCACGGATATTTTCTCCTGTCTGATAATATACTGATATGCATAAAAGCTTATTTTTTTCCGGGAAAAGGAATATCCATTCCGGATCAACACTGTTTCATCCGTGATGGATGAAATAAATACCAGCAAAAATGGTAAAATAATAGTCAATGTCATCACTATCAGTATCAGATTGATCCAAAACTGGTATCTCTTTGTTTTTTTTTGAATTTGTCATAATGGACTCTCCTCCTAAAACAATGCTCTGTCTTTATCTACACGTCTAACGATCCCAGTTACTTAACATGACAATGACAAAACCTACTAATGACTGGTATACACCCGCTGCGGATGACATACTGATATTTCCCTGTTCGATCAACGCACGATATACATACGTATCAATTACGTTTGTTGTTGGGAACAACACACCGGAGTTCATCGGAACCTGATAAAATAATCCAAAATCAGAATAGAAGATTCTTCCAATGCTCAATAATAACAGCGTAATGATTGTCGGTACCAGGCATGGCAGTGTGATTTTTGTGATCTCCTGCCACTTTGTAGCTCCATCCAGTCTTGTCTGCCTCATAATAAGTCGGATCAATACCGATCAGCGATGCAATATAAATCAGACATCCGTATCCCACTCCTTTCCAGCAGTTTGCAATGATAAGAATCGCCGGCCAGTATTTTGGTTTCTGATACCACTGGATCGGATCTATATGCAGTAATGGCAGGATCGTATTGTTTACAAGACCATTTTCGGCACTTAAAAGTGCATACACAATATAGCTTAAAATGACCATCGACATCAAAAATGGCAATAATATAGCACTCTGGTATATTTTTTTCATTTTTGTGTTCTTAACTTCACAGATTAAAATTGCGATTGCAATTCCAACGACCATATTGACAAGAATAAACGCTATATTATATAGCAATGTATTTCTTGTAATAATCCAGCATCTTTTGACGAGAACAAAAATTTAAAATTATCCAGTCCTGCCCACGGGCTTGCCAAAATTCCTTTTGAAAAATTCAACTTTTTAAAAGCAAGTATAATACCTGTCATCGGAAGATAATTATTGATCAGCAGATATAATAATCCCGGAAGCATCATCAGATAGAGCGGCAGATATTCCTTAACTTTGTTCTTTTTTCTTCTTCATAAGTTTCTCCTTTTATGAAAAAAGTCCCACGCTTTATCTGTGGGACTTCCCTTCTGAACCTAATTATTTTGCTGCAAGAAAAGCATCTAACTGTTCCTGTTTTGCCTGGATCACTTCATTGATTCCCGCATCATCTAATGCTTCTAACAATTCCGGAATAAGTTCATCTGGATCTCCGGAACCGCTGTAAAGTGCTCCGCTGTATTGTTTTACAATATTGGAAAGAGCTGCGATCTCACTTGAACAATTACTGCTGTCAAATAAAAATCCTACTGCTTTGGAGCTCTTTGCAGAACCGTTAAATTCTTCCATTTTTTCCCATAATTGCGGATCGGAACCAGTCCATTTATAAGCAATAAACTGATTTGGCAATTCCCATCCAAGGTTTAAGTTATAGCCTGCATTATCAGAAGTGATTCCTTCCGGGAAATTGATAATGCCATTATCAGCATCTTCTATCACATAGTCTTTATCCTGTTCACCCCAGTTTAAAAGATTCATGATCTCTGAACTTCCGTAGATATAATCCAGTACTTCCATTGTTTTCTCCGGATTTTCTGAATTCTGGGCAATTGAGAATGTAACACCATTATAGGATGAGCTATTTATGATCGGTTCATTATAAAATGGCACGATTTCAAAATCATAGCCGGTGGAGCTTTCAAATTCTACCGGTGTTCCAGGATGATAAGAAAAAAACAGTGAAAATAAATTTCCAGCCTTGCATACTGTTCTCCAGTTCTCTGTGTTAGTTCCTGCATCCTGGCTGATATATCCCTTCTGATACCAGTTATGCAGCATGGTAGTTGTATCTTTAAACCAGTCCGTCGCAAAGAAGTTTTCTAATTTTGTGCTGTTCGTCTGATCCATGAGTACACCAAGATAATTGTTATCTGACAGAGTATCTCCACGGAATAATCTTGTAGCCGGTGCATCATTCTCACTGCTCGAATATAACATTGTCATATCCGGCTCTCCCGCTTTTACTGTCTCAAAAACACTTTCCAGATCTTTTGGTTCTTTAATCTGTGTTGTATCAATATTGTACTTTTCCACCAGATCTTTTCTCATAAATATGGCAGGAATACTTCCTCGTTCAATCTGATTTGGCACGCCATATACAAAGCCTTCGACCTGATTGATCTTAGCTATATCCTCTCCATAAATCTGTTTGATATTTGTTCCATATTTATCAATCAGTTCAGACATGTCTACAATCTGTCCTGCATTCATATACTGCACTGCATTGGTTGCCTGGGTATAAAAGACATCAATTTTTTCATCCCCTGATAACATAAGCTATAACTGCTGGCTTGCACTTGCCCACGGCAGCACAACAATATCAAGATTCGCATTAAGTTCCGGTTCAAGAATCTCATTGATTTTTGTTCGATTCTTTCTTCATCCGGCTGTGTGCTTCCATTCAGAACCATGGTAACTGTATATGGTTCATCCCCATTACCGTTATTTTTAGCTGAATCCTTTGATCATCCTGCATCTGAATTTCCGCATGCTGTCATGGACACAACCATAGACAAAGTAAGCATAGCTGCTAGAATTCTTTTTTTCATACATTTTCTCCTCTCTGTGACAGGTTAATATAAATCCACCTCTCTTCTGGTGTATCTTTATATTAATCATTTTCTTTCATCATCTCTATAACTGAACTGACTCGTCAATATCACTCTTTTGACACTTTTTAACAAAATAACTCTAAAATGGAAGATACTTAAGATATCCTCCTATCCAATGCTATTTTTTTCGGCTACCATCTCTACATGTACGTGGCATCCGATTCTCACAGCGACCTTCCCATATTTCCGCTTTTGGAACGGGCTTCCCGGCATGACATGCTTTCGTTTCTACATTCCTTTTCACGATGAAAGCATATCTTCCTGAATTCCGGATTGAAAAACTCCTTCTGGATTCCGCCCATGATGCTTATGCTGTCTATGAATACTGTTGTCGGGAAAAGATCACGCCTTTTATCGACTTGAACCCCGGTCATACCGGACACTTCACTTATAAGAATGATTTCACAATCGACGATGATGGCGTTCCTGTCTGTAAGTTGGGCTTACGCATGCATAAAGATGGTTATGAAGCTGCTAAACACCGGGCGAAATACCGGTGTCCAAAGGCTAACCGGAAACGTGGCTGTTTCTGTGAACATCCCTGTTCGCCAGCAAAATACGGCAGAACCGTGCACATCTTTACCGAGGATAATCCAAGTCTGTTTAACATACCGCCAAGAGACTCAAAAGCATGGGAAAAGGAATACAATCGAAGAACTTCCGTGGAACGCTCTAATAAGCGTGAGAAAGAAGACTATAAATTAGAAGACGGCAGGCACCGATCGACTAAGATGTGGTACTGCCGCCTCTATGGCATCATGATGCTACAACATCTTGATGCCTGGGAAATGCCATCTGTTGAGGCATTTCAAAAATCATTATTAGGATTTACCGCCTAATTAATGATATCTTAAGCGATTCCATAAGATTTTTCAAGGCATAGTACCCGCTATGTTCAATTTCCCGTCGATGTAATCCTGGTACATTTCCACGAGTCCGGACATGCAGCCATCACAGGCTGCATCAATATTTCCCAATGATTCCGCCACGATCTTCTCCCGCTCTTCTTTTGTTGTCTCTGAAATTAAATAGCCCATTGCATTTCTCTCCTTTTCTTCAAATGCTGTGTTTACTATTACACTTGATTTCATTCCATATTTGATTTCAGTTCGTATTTTGTTTACCTCATATTTTCCTCGTTATTCCTGATTGCCGTCCAGAGGTTGCTCTTTACTTTTTCAAGACCTGCAGACAGTATCTCAAGTTCATCTTCACTCATGCCGCTTTTCATTATACCATCTGTCATCTCAAATATCTCAATAACTTTATCCGCCATCTCACATCCTTTTTCCGTGAGTGCAATCGTCCAGGAACGGCGGCAGGCGGGATTGCTCTCCCGCTTTACAAGTCCCATCTTTTCTAACCGGTCGATCGTACGCGACATCGTCGTAACTTCGATCAGGCAGGCATCAGACAATTCTTTCTGGTTCATTGCACCGTGCTCCCTCAGTTCCTTTAAAATGTGCGGCTGTCCCTGTCCCACCGTAAGTCCAAGCTCTATAAAATACGGCCGGATAAACCGTCTTCTTAACATTTCAACATCAAAAATCTCATTTTTCACCCTAGCATCACTCCAATTCAAACTGTCCTGTATACAACTGGTAATATCTTCCCTTCTGCTCTAAAAAGCTCGTCATGACTGCCGCGCTCAATGATCTCACCTTTTTCAAGTACCATTATGGCATTGGAATTTCTTACGGTTGAGAGCCTGTGTGCAATAACAAATACGGTCCTTCCCTCCATTATGGCATCCATGCCTTTTTCGATCAAACGCTCCGTCCTTGTGTCGATCGAACTTGTCGCCTCGTCTAAGATCAGTACCGGAGGTTTTGCGATCGCCGCTCTTGCGATCGCGATGAGCTGCTGCTGTCCCTGAGATAAGTTGCTCCCATCTCCGTAAAGCATCGTGTCATACCCCTGCGGCAGACGGCTGATAAAGGAATCCGCATTGGCGATCTTCGCCGCCTCCCGGATCTCCTCATCCGTCGCATCCAGTTTCCCGTAACGGATATTGTCTGCGATCGTCCCGGTAAACAAATGTGTATCCTGTATGACCATGGCAAGGGAACGCCGCAGGTCATCTTTTCGAATATCTTTGACGTCGATCCCATCATATGTGATCTGTCCCGCCTGAATATCATAAAACCGGTTGATGAGGTTTACGATCGTTGTCTTTCCGGCACCCGTTGATCCGACAAAAGCGATCTTCTGTCCCGGTTTTGCAAACAATGATATTCCGTTCAGCACCGTTTTCTCCGACACATAGCCGAATACGACATCATGGAAACGCACATCTCCCTTTAACAGTACCAGTTCTCCTGATGACAGTTTCCACGCATACAATCCTGTAATTTCCGCGCATTCTGTCAGTGTGCCATCCGCATTTTTACAGACATTGCAGAGTGTCACTTTTCCCTCGTCAATCTCCTCCGTCTCGTCCATCATGTCAAAAATACGCTCTGCACCTGAGAGCGCCGACAACAGGAAATTGACCTGCTGTGTAAACTGATTTAACGGCATCGCACTCTGTCTCACATATACAAGATAAGCCGACAGGCTTCCCAGATCCATGAGCCCGCGGATCACAAACATGCCGCCGACACATGCTGAGAGCGCATAGTTAAAATAGGAAAGCGCCACGATCACCGGCACGAGCATACCTGAATGTGCCAGTGCATTTGTAGACTCCTTGCGAAACCGCTCATTCATTTCACAGAACTCTTTAAAGTTTTCCTTTTCATGGTTGAAAACTTTCTCCACCTTCTGTCCTGCCATCATTTCTTGAACAAAACCGTTGATATTGCCAAGCTCCTTCTGCTGTCTGTGATAATATTTCTTGCTGCGTTTACCATTGTACTGCATGAACAAAAAGGTAATGACTAAAAATACCACCACGAGCATGGTCAGTTTTACGCTGAGCACCATCATCATTGTGATCGTTCCAAACAATGTCAGAAAACTCTGGATGATCATAGCAAAACTGTTGTTCATCGCCTCCTGCACCGTGTCGACATCGTTGGTAAAATGGCTCATGATCTCGCCGCGCGTGTTGTCGTCAAAATATTTTCAGTGGGAGTTTCTGTGTGTGCCGGAACAGATCCATGCGGATTTCGCTCACGACTTTCTGCGAGGTGTGCACCATCAGCCGGTTATAGCCGAGCGTTGCGAGCGCACCGCACAGGTACATCACACCCATGCCGATGACCGCTATCAGAAGTCCTTTCATATTTCCCGGCTCAATGAAATTGTTGACGAGCGGTTTGATCAGATATGTGCCGCAGATTCCTGCACCTGCACTTATAAATACAAGAATTGCCACAAGGAAAAATGCCCACTTGTAATGACCGAGATAAGTCAGGAAGTGCTTCATGGTCTTTTTCTTGTGTCCTTTGGTCTTTTATATCCAACATACTTAGCCATTAAAGATCAGCTCCTTCCTTCTGTGATTCATATATTTCCTGATAGATCTGATTGTCACGGAGCAGACTCTCATGTGTTCCGATTGCCTCCACACGACCGCCGTCCATAATAATTATCTGGTCTGCATGACACACAGACGATATCCTCTGCGCAATGATGATCTTTGTCATATCCGGCAGTTTTTCTGCAAGCCCGCTTCGTATCTTCGCCTCCGTCGCGGTGTCCACCGCGCTTGTGGAGTCATCTAAGATCAGTACTTTCGGCTTTTTCAAAATGGCTCTGGCAATGCAGATCCTCTGTTTCTGCCCTCCGGACACATTGACTCCCTCCTGCCCCATCTCGGTATCATAACCATCCGCAAGCCGGTCCACAAACTCATCCACACAGGCAATCTGACATGCTTCTTTAATCTCATCCAATGTGGCATTTTCATTTCCCCAGCGGAGGTTATCGATCAGGGAACCGGAAAACAGCGTATTTTTCTGCAGTACCATCGCAACTGCGTCCCGAAGATGTCTGACCGGATACTCTTTTACATTGATTCCGTCGATCTTTACCTCGCCCTTTGTCACATCGTAAAGCCTTGGGATAAGCTGCACCAGTGTAGTCTTTGACGAACCGGTCTGACCGATGATGCCGACCGTCTGCCCCGGTTTGATATGGAAAGAAACATCGGAGAGCACATATTCCTTTGCAGTGTCCTTGTATTTGAACCACACATGGTCAAATTCGATTTCACCTTTTACCACGGCAATGTCTTTTGCATTTTCATCTGTGATATCGATTTTTTCATCAATGACTTCCATGATCCGCTCTGCGGATGCCAGCGACCTTGTCATGAGCAGGAACACATTTGACATCATCATCAGGGAATTAAGAATTAACAGCACATAACTCAAAAAACTGGTGAGTTGTCCGATCATCATCTGCCCCTCATTGATCAGCCTTCCCCCGATCAAAAGGATTCCAAGGATCGTCCCGTACATCACAAACTGCATGGCGGGCATATTTAGCACTGCTGTTCCAAATGCTTTTTCAGATTCTGATTTTAAATTTTCATTGACGACACCGAACTTTTCCACTTCGTAATCGCCTCTGACATAGGATTTCACAACACGGATTGCTGTAAGATTTTCCTGAATACACCGGTTCACCTGATCGATCGCACTCTGCATGCGCCCGTAAAGCGGCCCGACATTGATAATAATAAGAATTAAAAGCACTGCTAACGTCGGCAGTGCCACAAGAAAACCAGCGCCAGCGTCGAATTGATCCGGAATGCAAACGATGTCGCAAAAATAAGCATGACCGGACTCCGCCCAAACGGACGCATACCGGTGGACACCGCATTCTGGATGTTCGTCACATCGCTCGTCAGGCGCGTGACAAGCGACGAAACACTGAAATGGTCTATATTAGAAAATGAATAAGACTGGAGTTTCTCATACTCAGCCTTTCTTATATTAGCACCCAGTCCCTGACCTGCAAGTGCAGAAAATCTTGCACTTCCCACACCAAGGATCAATGCCAGCACTGCACAGAGTGCCATCTGCAGACCTTTTTTTATGATATAAGTCCCGTCCGCATTTGTGACTCCATAGTCAATCAGGTCCGCCATAAGAAGCGGCACTGTGATCTCTAAGACCACCTCCACGCCAATGCATAACAAACCTGACCATGCGTATTTCTTATATTCTTTCATATAAGAAAAAATTCTTCTCAACATTACTTGCACCTCCAATTGTTGTATATGCAACTATTGTATTGCGGGGTTGAGTGGATGTCAAGAGGGAAACCAGACTGCTTCTCTTTCAAACTTTCACCAAAATATCTCCGGCATCAACTTATATTCATAAATCTCTTCCTCTATCGACTCGTCATTTTCTTCCAGGATATTTTTTAATTCCTCTTCAGGTATATTTCTTTTGATCAATCATGATTTGTTTTCGGCAATCTCTGTTCATATGCCCGCCAATATGTTTGCAAGACAATTTTATATCATTATTGTCTTGTGTGTAAGACGATAATGTATTTTATTTGATCTATCTATGTTATTTGTATGGAAAGGAATATCACATTCAATAACTCCAAAAGAGGGAGAGCATCATCACGGTACTTTAAAATTTATCATTTACAGTTTTTGATTCCACTTGACGTAATATAAGTTCCTACCAATATTACCAATACTGATATAACTGCAATAATACCAGAAATGAAATCGCCGATGCCATTTCCATCCACAATGAAATGAAAAGCAGCCAATATTATACCAATAACTATCAATGCAATTCCATATAATGCTTTTTTCCACTGTATATTTAATTTCATCTGGACTCTCCTTTTCTATCTACTTCGCTGACAAATTTGCTATAACCATATCAGTTTTCTCTTTTCCAAGCAATCGTTCCAGCATTATAAATGCAACATCATTGGCAGTTTGCGGGGAATACGAAGTAATAATATTTTTGTCCGCTGCAATAGGCTCATTCATATTCACTTTTCGCCCACCCGCAAACATCGTAAAAAGCAGAAAACTCCATCATTTCAAAACCTTTACAGCAAAACAATAATACTTTCATATACATTCTACCCCTCTAATAAATTTTTCTATAAGACTGTTTATTTCATCCGGCTGATCCGTATTGGAATTATGGCCAGCATTCTTTATCCATTTAAGCGGTAAACCTTCTCTCTGATGCCATTTTTTATTGTAGCTTTTGGCTGAACCCGCTTTATCCTTTTCTCCACAGATAAGTAATGCCGGACAACTGATACGATATGGGAGATCCGCTTTGATCGCCTCAGCAAGCATTCTGTAACCAAAACCGGCAAGCCTTGCATATTCTTTAGGATCTGGATCATAGGACATCATCATCTTTGCATAAGCTTCTGTCCATATTCCGTCTCTGCGCACCCTCTTGAACCAGCCCTAAGAAGTGCTTTCCATGGATATATTCTATATAATGGCTCTGCTCTTTCAAGAAGCCATATTTCTATTGCACTAATATAAGACTTTTGAAGCGGTGCAGAATCGATGGAGATAAAGCCTTTTATCTTATCCGGATATAATTCCATATACATTTGAGCCAGGTATCCCCCATAGACTGACCGATAATGATGGGATTATAAATTTCTTCTTTTGCTAAGATTTCATCAAGCCATTCTGCCATGTCAGACAGACTGTAATTATTCGTAAATGGTCTGGATAATGCATGTGACGGAGCATCCCATACAAACACATTCTGTTTTTTCTCAAGATATTCTGTCTGCTTCTCAAAAAGCCTGTGATCTGCTGTAAGTCCCGGCAAAAAGACTAACGTAATTTTCTGTTTATCTATTAGATTTACAAAATAATGGATGCAGCCACAGCGTGTTTTATAACTGTTTTCTATCATTTTCAGTTTCCTTTCCATAAACTATTTCCCAATGATTTATCATTTCCAGATATTCCTGTTCAAAAACAGTTACATCATAATTCCCTGTTCTGTACCAGTACTTTAGCATCCCATCTGAAGCATACAGAATTTCTTTATATATACGAGCAAACTCTATATCCTTGCGGATGAAATCGAGATCCAAAATCGACAGAAGTAATTCCAATGTCGTATGAGTAGCATCCTGTACATCCTGTTGAATTGTTGATTGAATATCCGGCTCTGTTTCAAAGTATGAATTAATGGAAAACAGGGATAAAAATGTGTATTTTCTCATCACTGCACACTTAGCCATCAAACCTCGACGCAGCATTTCAAAAAATCATCTGTTTCATATACCTTATATTTACACATGTATTTTTTGTTAAATCCGCTGCATGATTCCATAAAAAAATATATAGCTCCTGTTTGTTATGAAAATAATGAAACAAAAGTGACTTGGATATTCCGGCTTCTGCTGCAATTTCTGAGGTTGGTGCCTTCTTATATTGATTCATTGCAAATACTTTGTATGCAGCATTCAATATTTGAGATTGTTTTTCTTCCGGCAATGCATAAAATTTTTCATTCATAAGCTGCCTCCGTTGACCGATTCAGTTAATGCAAATATATACCCATTGACCGATTAACGGAAGACCTCATTTGACCATCACTTCAATGACTAGGCTCCTTTACCTGTTTTCTTTTTTCCGGCAGACAAGTCATAAGAAGAAAAATTGCTCCCAATACCACGATACTGCCCGCCATAATTAATATCATCTGTGTTGTATTAACTACATTTCCATGAAACTGCGGATTACAGTCTAACGTTTCCCTTATTGCCGTTATCAGCTCCTCTGGAAGCTTCTCACTCTCCATCTCCTCAAATATGCCACGAAGCATATGATTCTTAATAAGTGAAGTTCCATAAGTCCCCGGAAGATATGACAATGCTTTCTGCAATCCAGAGCCAAAATTAGAGATTGGCATATATGCTCCACAGATAAAGCCATAGCCTGCGCTGACAATCGTTCCTACTGCTGACATCTGCCCCTGCGTAGTAAGCGGATAGCTTATAATACTTGAAAGTGTACTTCCAAATAGCACCAGAAGAATCTCATCAATAATAATCCAAAGCACATCCACAAAGCTTAAATACCAGCCCATTTTTCCTATGTAAAGAAGTCCGATCACAAGTGCCAGCCCATTTACAAGCAATGAATTCAGCACTGTTGCAAGGAAATATCCAAGATATATCTTTGAGCGACTTATCGGTGAAACATTTAAGTCCTTCCTTATACCATTCACCTTGTCCTGAACCATTGTAAGATTCACGCAGAATGTAACTGTTACACAGCTTACTGCTAAGAGAGCGGCAACTAGCTGGGATGCAACTGTCCCATCAATCAACTTTTCCGCAATCGTAAATCCTTCCGGAAATGCTGATGTAAAAGAGTCCTTATAAACCTTTGCTAAAAATGTTGCATACAATACAATCAAAATAAATGGTGTGATAAGTGCCGAAAAAACATTCCTTTATCTCTAAAAAATAATTTCCTGTTCCTATTCATAAGAGAAATAACTGCCTTCATTCGTTTTCACCTCCCAGTACCTTGCCTGTTACCGCAAGAAATACATCATCCATTCCGCCCTTTACTACCTCGTAATCTCTAAATATATCCTGATGTTTAACTATAAGCTTTGTTGCTTCAATGTCTATATGAGCATTACTAAGATGCATAATATATGAACCAAGATGCATTAAAACACAAAAAGGACGCAGGATTACTCCCAATGTCATTTAGATAAGGATTATACAAAGAACAGTGTATATAGAAATATGTACCCTGTTCTTTTTTTGTAAAATTATGTTAAGCACTTGACATGATAATCAAAATGTGCGGTCGCTCTAACTATCTTTTTTAAGATAGTTAGAGCGACCCTTGTAATTAAGAAAATATCTTGATTGCAAGGAGAATTACACGATGAATTATTCTACAGAGGTAAAACAAAAATTACTATCAATTATTACAAAAATGGATTCTTACTATTGGCTATTTACAAAGCATCCAAAAACGGACTTTTCCCGTAAAAAAGAAATGGTCATTTGAAGAGGTTATGAAGTTCATGCTTACAATGGAAGGCAAAGCATTAAGAGATGAACTGTTGGAATATTTTGAATTTGATAATACTACACCATCAAATTCTTCATTCAATCAGCGTAGAGCACAGATATTGCCTGAAGCATTTGAATTTTTATTCCAAGAATTTACAAAGTCTTTTACGGATAATGTTACATATAATGGTCTTAGACTGATTGCATGTGATGGCTCGGATTTGTGCATTGCACACAATCCCCAAGATGAAACAACCTATTTTCAAACTCTTCCTGACAGAAAAGGGTACAACCTATTGCATTTAAATGCTTTTTATGATTTATGCAGCCGCCAATACACAGATGCAATTATCCAGCCTTCACGCTTGGCGAATGAAAGACGTGCAATGTGTGAAATGATTGACCGATACAATGATACATCAGCTATTTTTATCGCAGACAGGGGTTATGAGAATTATAATATATTTGCCCATGTGGAACACAAAGGAATGTATTATTTAATTCGTGTCAAAAGATATAACAAGTAATGGTATAACTTCAAAACTTACAATGCTTCCAGAGAGTGGGGAATTTGATGAATGGGTTAATGTTACGCTTACTAAAAAGCAGACAAATGAAGTAAAAGCAAATCCCAAAAAATACAGAGTTATTGATAAGAAAACGCCTTTTGATTATCTTGATCTGCATTTTAATAATTTTACGAAATGAAAATGAGAGTGATACGTTTTCCAATACCTCAAGGTTCTTATGAATGCATTATTACAAATCTGCCACAAGATAAATTTAATTCTGATGAAATCAAACGGTTATATGCAAAACGTTAGGGAATAGAAACCTCTTTTCGAGAATTGAAATATGCCTTAGGACTAACACGTTTTCATTCAAAGAAACCAGAATATATTATGCAGGAAATATGGTCAAGAATGACTCTGTATAATTTCTGTGAAATTATAGCAACTAATGTTGTTATAAATGAGAAAAAAGGCTGTAAACATACATATCGGCTCAACTATACCCGAGCAATTCGGATTTGCTGTTACTTTCTATCGATTAAAAAAGAAAAAGCTCCACCCGATGTAGAATATCTAATCGGACATGAGCTTCTTCCTATACGTCCTGGGAGAACAGACCCTCGCAAAGTCAAGCCCCAGTCGGCGATAAGCTTTCTATATAGAGCAGCTTAAACAAATATTAGTATATACCATTTTTAAGGCAGATGAAAGCATCTGTCTGTTTGTTGTACAAATTTATTATGTTAAAAGTGTTATAAGATAGAAATACAGCAGATAAACAAAATGTTTATCCGCTGTATAAGAATTTCTGACTATAAAGCAATCCTTATCTACATTACAACGAAGTCGGATTCGATTTCTGCTGTTGTGGTATTCTCATCTATTGTTTTTTCAACAATTACAGCGTGATCATTGATCTCAGATAATTTTGCAGATGTCAAGGATCTGAACATGGGAATGTTCTAATTCGCTCATCAAAGTAGGGAGAACTGTGCTGCTTTCTTCCTTTGCAATCTGGTCCATCATTTCAATAATTGTAACGTTACATCCGCGGGCAGCCAAATATTCAGCTGTCTCAACACCTACAAGACCACCACCGATTACAGAAACATTACCGAAGACGATTTCTTTCTTGGCAAGTACATCCCACGCACTTGCTACAGTTGGAAGATCACTGCCTGGAACAGGGATTATCGCATTGTTTGCACCTGTTGCCACAATTACTTCGTCGAAGGAATCATAATCTTTCTCCGTAAATTCCTGACCCAGACGGAAAGTAACGGATAATTCGGGAAGCACGTTAAAGTAGTAATTAATGCTTCTCATCATTTCTTCTTTTCTAGGGGTGGGACACTAGCAATAAGTAACTGACCACCGATCTGAAGTGATTTCTCAAAAATGGTTACACGATGGCCTCTCAGTGCAGCAACACGTGCTGCTTCAAGTCCAGCAATTCCTGCACCGATAATTGCAATTCGCTTTGCTGTGACTGCAGGAGTAATCTGACGGCTTGTCTCATAACCATTCTCAGCATTAAGTACACAACTTAGGAATGCACGATTTTGGATATTATCTGTACATCCCTTATTACACATCATACATGTTCTGACATTACAGCAATGTCCATCTGCGCATTTGTTTGCAAAGTCAGGGTCTGTGAGAAGAGAACGACCTAATCCAATAATATCAGCAGAACCATTTGCAATAACTGCTTCGGCAGCTTCTGGTGTAACGATACGGCCTACTACAGATACAGGAATAGATACAAGCTCTTTTATTTTTAGAATAAGAAACCATAAATCCGTATGGCTGTGTCCCCATAGCAGGGATTGTATCCCCCATATTTCCAGTATGGTTAGCCTGTGCAACATGTAATGTGTCAACACCGCAAGCTTCTAATTCTTTAGCAAAAATGCAAGCTTCATCAAGTGGAAGACCACCTTTTCCTCTAAAACTATTTTCTCCAAGAGGAGTAACTATAGGAAGCTTGTAGTCGATAACCATGTCAGGTACGATTGTTTTTTAAATCTTTTTACGAGTGTTAATGCAAAACGTGTACGATTAGCCAGGTCACCGCCATATTCATCAGTTCTATGATTTAAAATAGGAGAGCAGAGAGAACCAACAAGACGGTCTCCGTGTACCTCAATACAATCAACACCAGCTTCGTGTGCTAAGATAGCACAGTTTTCCATATGCTTAATGATCTCATCAAGCTCTTCAGCCGTAACTTCGTTTACAAAGTGCTGCATATCATGGTGAAGTTTTGCCCTTGCCTCCTGCATTTTCCCCTGATGGAACAGGTCGTTCAATGCTTTGACATTGTAGTCTGGATGGAATAACTGGATCCCAAGCTTTGCACCATGCACATGACATGCATCAGCAAGGCGCTTGAAGCTTTGAACCTGCTCAGGTGAGTAAAGCTTTGGTGTAGGAGAGAATGTTGGAAGTGGTGCAACATCTCCAATTACTATATATCCGACACCGCCTTTTGCGAGACGCTCGTAAAAACGAAAACTTTGTTCTCCAATTGAACCATCTTTTTCCTCATATCCGGTTGTAAGTGGTGGGAACATAATACGGTTTTTAAACTCAATATTTCCAACTTTTATAGGCTCTAATAATTTCATTGTTCATACTTCCTTTCAAAGTGAGTATACTATTTAAGTGGTGTTAAAAACTCTAACATTAATTTGTCTAATCTGCTCTTGCAAAAGCACTGGCAAAATTGTGGTTAGCGCCTTCAATCGTTTTATAATTGCATTTTCCATTGTAAAGTGACTCATATCTATGGCATGTTGCATCATCTACCAAATCATCTGCAGTTCCTCTTATAAGGAGGACTGGTCCGTTGTACCCTTCTGCTGACGAGAATGGCTCATAATTAAATAAATCATGATTAAAAGATGTTGGGAAAGTGAGTCCTTCAATATCGGCTTTGGTGATTCCCTTAGCTTCCATGGCTTCAGCACGATCCTTACATCCAAACCACATTCCAGCACCTGGACACATAAGCATGAGAGCATAAGGATTAACAATAGGAGCTGCAGTAGCAGCTGCGTATCCTCCCATACTCTGACCAGATAAGATAATCTTATCTGGATTGGCAAAATCTTGTGTTTTAGTCCAGTTTATAATATCCTCGATATCGTGTAGGATACCTGTAAAGGTCATATCCTCGAATTCACCATCACTTTCACCATTTCCGTATAAATCAAAACGGACACTGGCAAATCCATGTTCAGCTAAGAATCTGGCTGTGTGAGTATAAATACTTTTGTAACCGCTTTTATTCCCTGTAAAGCCATGTACATTTACAATAGCAGGAAATCTTGTGCCATCTTCTGGAATGTTAACTATTCCGCGTAAGATGTGTCCATCACGGTTTGTGATTTCTACTTGTTTTGTCAATTTAAAATACCTCCGTTTCTAATTTTATTCTGCAGTAGCAGCATTTCGCTTGTCAGCTAAATCCTGTAACATTTCAGCTGTTTTTCTCTTTGTAAGAGGATAGATAAATTTTAATACCAGAACAGCTAATAAATATCCTACAACATATAAACCTGTATATGTTTTCCAAAGATGTCCTGAGAATGATTCATTCTGGACAGCTTCATTAACCTGGAATCCAGCAATTGCAAGTGCAAAACTACTCATACTTCCTGATACAGCATTAGCAAGTTTACGGAAGAATGTATATGCCGAATATACAATTCCTTCATTACGTTTTCCTGTCTGAAGTTCCTGATAATCAATTGCATCATTTACAAGTGCCCAAACTAATACTTGGAAACCACTTACTCCAAGATAGCAGATTCCGTTGATGATAATAAAGAGCATAGGATTTTCAATTGGGAAGAAGAATAAAATAGCATAAACAACAACTGAGAAAGTTGCACTGTACATAATCCATTCTTTCTTTCCAAATTTCTTAGCAACAAATTTTGTGCCTACGAATGCAATAAGTGACCAGAGTACACTTAACATACCTGAAACTGCCATGATGGCAACATTTCCAAAATAATCGCGGAATAAATAAGTATTTAATCCGTTAACCATACCTGCTCCAACAATACCGATAAAGCTTGATAACATAACTCCGAGTAATGCTTTGTTTTTAGTAATATCTTTAATTACCTGGAAGTAGTTAAACTTTTTTTTTTCTCAACAACTGGCTCTCTAATAATACGCTCTTTACACCAATGAGATGTAAACATAAGACAGATTAATCCAATAACTGCTGACAGATTGCTGACATAATAAGGAAATGGCTAGGTACTGGCTGGTTATCTTTATATAAGAATAATGGTCCAGCAATAACGATAACTGTCATAAAAATTGTACCGCCAAGACTTCTGAAACGAGAAAGGTCAGTACGTTGGTTAACATCATCAGTCATTACACTTGAAAGACTACCAAATGGAACGCTGACACATGTGTACATAATTTCGTAAACAATATATGTAATGAACATATAAGCAATACGTGCACCATAAGCGAAATTGCTTACGTTAACAAATCTAATATACAGAGTACTGCAGTTGGAAAAGCAAAAGAATTTAATCCAGGAATAAATTTTCCTTTTCCTTTGTTTTTGTGGCTATCAACAAGTGCACCAATTAAAGGGTCATTTATAGCATCCCAAAACTTTGTAATAAGCATAAGGATTCCTACGTGTACTGGATTAACTTTTAATACCAGTGTATAAAAATAGCAAGATACATGGCACGGAACTGCTCAGTACAGCAACATCCCAAATCGCCAAGAGTGTAACCAATTTTGTCCTTCATGGAAAAAAGGTCTTGTTTCTTTCATGATAATTTACCTCCCAAATTTATATTGTTTTGGTAGCTACAATCTTATTATATTGTGGTTATGCTGATATCCATATACAAATATTGCTTGCAAACTACGAAAAATTGATATATTGTATATTTTGACGAAATGAACAAAAAATATAATAGGAAAGTGTACAAAATAGACATATGGAAAAGCAAGGCTACAAAATGGAATATTTGAAAATATTGGATAGTACCCAGCGAAGCTTTGGGCAAAAGAAGAGCTATACAATTGTATTTATAGCTGGTGGGATAGGGATATATGTACCAGGAGGATGATAATATTGTATGTACTATGGAGGATTTGATATTTATTAAGCCAGGTAATAAAGTAAAGCTTGAATATCGTAAAAACAAGTATCCTCTGGAATTGTATGTGCTTTATGTGGTGAACAGAGTTGTTGAGAAGCTTATCAGATGAAAAACAAAACTGGATGAGGCATTTGATGTCGTTCCTTTTCAGGTTAAGACGGTTCATTCTGAGAGTGGATCAGCCATGCTTATAAAAAATATTTCCAAAAACTATATGCCATGATTAAGGAGCCGCCTAAATTTGCGCACTCATTATACGAGAAAAGTCTATTAACTATGATTCTTGTACTTGCACTTCGCTCATCTGTTCAGGAGGATGTACAGATTAAGACGAATAAGAAAAAACACGTTGTAATGGATGATATTTTTATTTACATCAGAGAACACTTGACAGAAGATATCTCGTTGGAGCGCTTGGAAAATGAATTTTATGTAAGCCGTTATCATATAGTAAGAGAGTTCAAAAAAATGACAGGTGAGACACCTCATTCATACATTGTAAAGAGCAAACTTGATTTATGCCGCCATTATATAGAGCAGGGGAAAAGTATTCGTGAGGTATATGCGCTTGGTGGATTTGGAGGGTATAATCATTTTTCAGGGCATTTAAGAAAGAGTATGGTGTTACTCCAATGCAATATTATAAAAATTTAAAGATTGACAGAAAGGAAAGAAGATGGGTTTCTGAATAATCTGCAGCAGTTTTCCACATAATAACTCCACAACTAATTTATAGAAAAAGTGAAATAAAAATTTGGAATTGGAGGAAAATACCGGAAAATGAAAGCGACAGGAATCGTAAGAAGAATAGATGACCTCGGACGTATTGTAGTACCAAAGGAGATCCGCCGGACACTGCGGATCCGAGAGGAGACCCCTTAGAAATCTTTACTGACCGGGAGGGAAAGATCGTATTAAAAATATTCGCCGATCGGAGAATTAAGCCAGTTTGCAGGTGAGTATGCGGAGAGTCTTTCGCAGACCACCGGGCATCTGGTACTGGTGACGGATTGTGATCATGTCGTGGCTGCAGCCGGAAGTGGAAAGAGAGTTTGACGGGAAACCGATCAGCAGGCAGCTGGAAAGAAGTGATAAGCGAGCGCAAAAGCTATCAGGCATCTGCCGGGGATGACAACTTCATTAAGATCACACTGGATGATCCGGGGAATATATGCAACAGGCAGTGAGTACAATTATCTGTGAAGGAGATGCCATCGGTGCCGTGATCCTATATGATAAAGAAGAAAAAGAAAAAGATGGGGGGATACCGAGAGCAAACTGGCGAGCGCTGCGGCAGGATTTTAGGAAAGCAGATGGAACAGTAGGGCAGGCAGCGTCCGGACAGGTGTGAAAGGGATTGAATTGAGAGTTAAGATTTTGTATAATTGAGAGGACGGTCAGATACCTTGCAGAGTAGAGCGTGTAGAGATATATGCCCTACTTTTTTGCTCTATCGGTAAGATAAAGGGGACGTATGAAATTTATACATATCGCAGATGTGCATTTGGGGGTCAGCCCGGATGCCGGGAAAAGCTGGAGCGGGAAACGAAAACAGGATATATGGGATTCGTTTGCACAGGTAGTAGAAGAGGCAGGACGAAAGAACGTAGATTTTTATTGATATCGGGAGATCTGTTTCACAGTCAGCCGCTGAAAAAGGATATCCGGGAGATCAATTATCTCTTTGGCAAGATACCGCAGACGAGGATCATCCTCATGGCGGGAAATCATGATTACCGTCAGGACAAAGTCGTGCTATCTTTCGGCAGAATGGCAGGAAAATGTTTATTTTTTCCGACAGGAAGAGGTTGGACATTTCGATTTTGACGAAGAAAATGTCAGTATTTACGGACTCAGTTACTGGCACAGGGAATTGCCGGAGGATATTTATGACGGGATCATTCCCGAAAAGAAGGAGCAGATCAATATCTTACTGGCACATGGCGGAGACGCCAGACATCTTCCGTTTTCGGCAGAGAAGATATTACAGAACGGATTTGATTATATTGCTGCAGGGCATATCCACAAGGGAGAACAGCTCGTGGATGACAGGGCAGTGATGGCGGGCAGTTTAGAACCGACAGACTGCAATGATACAGGAGCGCATGGCTACTGGATGGGAGAGATCAGTAAGGAGCAATGTCAGGTCTTCTTTACCCGGTCAAAAAAGTGTGAATACTGCCACGAAGTTTTCACGATGACAGCAAAGACATCGGAGCGGGAGATCATAGAATGGGCAAAGGATTGCTTGCCGAACGCCCGGAGTATCAGTATTTCCGCCTTTTTCTGCGGGGAAAAGAGATCCGGACATGACGTATGACCTTGAGAGCTTAAGCCAGCTTGCGCGGATCGTGGACGTGACAGATCAGACACAGGCAGATCTGCAGTATGATAAATTAGAAACAGAGTATGCAGGGACCCTATTGGAGCAGTATATTCGTACTTTGCGTAAAATGCGGGATGATCCGGTCACAAAAAGGCATTAGAGTATGGCGTAAACGCATTGTTGGGACATCAATTATGAAAATAAAACAGGCAAATATTTTTCAATTTGGAAAATTACAGAATGAGACGATCACGTTTTCGGAAGGACTCAATGTGATTTATGGAGAAAATGAGGCGGGAAAATCCACGCTGCATGACTTTTTGATCGCAATGCTGTTTGGCATGGAAAAGGTCGTGGGAGAGCTGCGGCAGGAGATAAATATGTCCGGTATGAGCCGTGGCATGCACCATCCTATTACAGCGGCAGCCTGCGTTTCCTGGTTGGAGAGACCTTTTTTTACCTGGAGAGGAACTTTTATTATAAAGAAAAAAAAAGGAAATCTTAAAAATGAAGCAGATCAGGAAGAACTCTCTCGATCGCATATGGAGATTTGGAGATGCTGCTCGGCGGCATCCGAAAAAAACCTTTGAAAATACCTGTGATATTCCGCAGAGCGGTGCGGCAACCGGCAAAGAACTGGCGGAAATCCTTTCACAGTACCTTTCCGATGTCACAGAGTGGCGATGCAGTATCCATGTGACAGAAGCAAAGCAGCTGCTTGCAAATAAGAAAAGAGAATTAAATCAGGAACTAAAAAATCTGAGAAACCGGAAAATCAACAGATACATAATCTGACGGTGGAAAAAAGAACTGTTGGAGCAGGGATTGTCGTGGATTACAGAATAATATAGAA
>VOFB01001148.1_pt1 | contig 48755 bp, 62 predicted proteins | sample 5384141 | NCBI WGS metagenome assembly VOFB01 (sample SAMN12384721, study PRJNA508395) | human gut metagenome | isolation source: healthy gut A | host: Homo sapiens | reverse complement strand
GCCGTCCTGTATCATATTGTATCGTTCATCTGCACGTCTGATGCAGCCGAGAACCTGTTTCATTTGTATATTTCTTTCTGTACTTCTTTTTGAAAGTTTACTTCCGCGCGCAAAAGCAAATCAATTCTCAAGCTCACAGCCGAGCGTGTGTACGCGGTCGTTTTATTCACCGCTAAATTATACCGTATCCGGCTCATTTTGTATAGCTTTTTTTGTCGAAAGACCGATAGCCTGTCCGAATGCTCACATAATCAACGGCATTTCGGGCAAAATATGCCGGTGAATCCGTGCGGACATGTTTTGCGTTCGACGATCATAATCAGGAAAAGAGGGAAGACAGCATGGAACGATTCAATTTCGCATTACAATCGATTAAGTGTTTTTTGCTGTTCGCATGCCTTTGCCCCGGCTCGGAGCCTTCGTTTTTTTTATTATACTGCTTATATTATTTTACGGAATTCGACTTGATGCAAAGGTGCTGCTGCGCGGATATTTCTGTGAAATAAAAATCAAAGTGATTCTTCTCTTCGGAATTATCCGAATTAAGCTTCGTTATTGTCTCGAATATGAGCCGTTTAACGGCATCACTGTTTTTCAGGTTAACAGCAGACAGCTGAAACCCGTTCGTCCGCGCAAAAAAGGAGAGGCAGCTTTTTCAGAAAAATCGTTAAAGCATTGCCGCGTTCGCTGTCGGTAAAAAAAATTGAAGTTGCGGGTGAAATCGGAAGACGCGACGACGCATTCCTGAGCGTTTTAATCTGCGGAATCGTTTCTGTTTTTATGGACGCTCTTTTTCGATTTATACTAAACGTTCTGATTAAAGTCAAGCGATCCGAAAACTGCGTTATTAATATTTTTCCTGCACCGAACCGAAGCACTTTTAACCTTAATATGGCAGGAATAGTGCGGGTCAACCTGATTAAACTATTTTTGAATGTATTTATCCGAAATGATAAAGCAGAATAAAAACAAAGGAGCTTACAGAATGCATCCCATCGAAAACATTATGCAGACCTCAATGGAGCAAATCAAGCGAATGGTGGACGTTAACACCGTCGTAGGCAATCCGATTGTAACCGCAGGAAACACAATGATACTGCCCGTTTCCAAGCTCAGTCTTGCTTTCCTTGTCGGCGGAGGAGAGTACGGCCATATGTGCAGCGCAAAAAAGGCAGCTGATGAAGCAAACCGTGATTCCCGTTTCCCGTTTGCAGGAACAAGCGCCGTCGGTATGTGCATCACGCCGCTGGCGTTTATCACCGAGGAACAGGGAAATGTTCGTGTTATGCCTGCCGACAGAAAGAGCTCAACAGACAGGCTTGTGGACATGATACCTCAGGTTTTGAAGTGCGTTGAAAAGCTTATCAACACGGGAATTGATTGCATCAATAAAAAGTGTGCATGCGCCGACAGCGAAAAGAAGCAGAATCAAAAACAAATTCGAATTGCGGCTGCGGCTGTACCGACGGGAACAGCACCGAGAATACGGACAGCGGAGTTTCAAATACAGGTTCAAGCGGAAACAGTTCCGGCTGCGGCTGTACCGGCGGAACCGAGGCTTCGGTATGAAACGGCGCACGATCCCGTTTCTTCTGCTCTGCATTGCGCTGATTGCCTGCAGTGCTCTTCCGTCATCCGTATCCGCAATTGCGCAGGCAGCAGCTGACAACAGCGGAAGTTCATGCATATCTCAAGCTGCGGATTTTGATGATGCCGACAGCAATAAAGCTGATTTCATAGACTGCATGAAAGCAGCAGCCGCAGCTGCGCTGATCGAAGCAAACAGCGGTAAACTTCTGCTGTCCGGCAACAGCAATTCACGCCTGCCTATGGCAAGCACCACAAAACCATGACCGCGCTTGTTGTCATTGAAAACTGCGATCTCGATGAGACGGTTGAAGTAACTGCCGATGCCGCCGGAACGGAGGGTTCAAGCATGTATCTCAGCTGCGGCGAAAGACTTTCCGTGAGAGATTTACTGTACGGGCTGATGCTGCTCTCCGGCAACGATGCCGCGGTTGCACTCGCCGTGCATGTCGGCGGAACAGTGGAAAGCTTTGTCCGCATTATGAATGACAGAGCAGCGAAACTCGGGCTCACGAATACACATTTTGTAACTCCGAACGGACTGCATGATGCAGAGCATTACACGACAGCATATGAGCTTGCTCTTATAGGTGCCGAAGCGTTGAAGAATGAAACTTTCCGTCAAATCGTTTCGACGCAGTATTACACCGCAGAAACCGGAGACAGGGTTCGAACCATGAAAAACAAAAATGCGCTGCTCTGGGATTATGGCAATGCTGTCGGCATCAAGACCGGTTATACATCTGCGGCGGGACGCTGTTTGCTGTTCGCTGCGGAACGCGACGGTATGCTGCTTGTTGGGGCCGTATTGAACTGCAGGCCAATGTTCGACGTTGCGCCCGAAATGCTCAATTTCGGCTTTGAGAACTACTCAATGTGCAAAATCGTTGAAAAGGGAACCGTGTTGGCTCGCTGCACCGTACTCAACGGTGAAAAAAGTATATTGGCATTAGCGGCAAAAGAGGATATAATCATACCTATAAAGAAGGGAACCGAACTTTCGGCTTCGGTGCATGTACGCCTTGATTCGGATGTTTGCGCACCAGTACATGAATCATGCGAACTCGGCACGGCCGAATTATTTTGTGACGATCTGTGCATAGGGCAAACATCCCTCGTTGCTTCGGAAAGCATAGCCGAAAGAAGCTTCCTGTTCTACTTTAATTACATCCTGCACTTATTCCTCCGCTGATGCTGTTGATTCCGGAGCTTGCACTGCCCCACGGCTGACACTGCTCTTTGTTATCAATTCGGGATTATCGGAAAGGTTTTTTGCAGGTTTCGAAAGGAAAACCGTTGAATGAGACTTCAAAAATACCTTGCCGATGCAGGCATTGCTTCACGCCGCAAATGCGAAGAAATTATTTCTGCCGGACGTGTAAAGGTTAACGGACATGTCGCTGTTTTAGGCAGCAGCGTTGAACCGGAAGATTCGGTAATGCTTGATGACAAGCCCGTTCATCCTGCCGATGAGCGCATTGTTATTGCGTTTAATAAGCCTAAAAATGTCATATGTTCCAATGCGGACAGCGAAGACAGGGTTAAAGTCACCGACTTTTTCAGCGAATTGCCGTACAGACTGTACACGATCGGCCGACTGGATTATGACTCCGAAGGACTGATTCTTGTTACCAACGACGGCGAAACAGCCAATCGGCTTATGCACCCGCGATACGGCGCGAACAAAACCTACCGCGTGCTCTGCACAGGTGAACTCAGCCGCAGTGAATGTCGCGCCCTCGAACGCGGAATTCAGCTTGACGACGGGCTCACCGCACCTGCGCGCGTGCGCATACTGCGTTCGCATGATGAAAAAACGGAGCTGTTGTTGATGATTCACGAAGGGCGGAACCGACAGGTTCGCCGAATGCTTGCAGCTCTCGGTCATGATACTCTGCGCCTGCAGCGCGTTGGCATAGGTGCTTTAACTCTCAACGGACTCAAGCCCGGGCAGTGGCGTTACATAACACAGGAAGAGCTTGAAATGCTTTTAAAGTAAACCAATTGCAGTATGCTTGCGGTTGAGAACATTTTGCGGCCGATGCCGCAACGGGCAGCTGTCCGTTTGCTGCGCTGTATGCAGTCCGTAAAACTCTCGTTCTCTTTTTTCAACACAAAGTATATGCCTGCGTTCGCTTTTTCTTAAGAGGATTCTGTTTCCGCATCATTTTGGCAAAAATGTGATTTCAGGTCTTTTTGCCGAATTCAAATCATTCAGAGTGCTCCGAAATCAGCGTTCTCAGGCATGTTTTTCAGTTCAATTCAATCACTCCTCATCGCTTAATGAAAATTCTTTGCTTAGTATCATGTTTTTGCAGAATTGATAATATATGTTTTTTGTTTGCAGGAAAAAAGGATTCGATGAATAATAACGATAAATGGGGAGGATGAAAGAATGTTCGTTCTGCGATATATTATTTATTCGATTAACGCATCCTTCGCAATCCCCCTAATATTTGGAAAGGACCGGTATTTTGCATGAACACCTTGATAGTTCCGCTGGTCGGACTTGCTGTTGTATTCGTCGGGCTGGTTGTTCTCATTGCCATTGTTAAGCTTATGGGCGTAATATGCGGATTTGTAATAGGACGGCGTGCCGAAACTTCAGGCTCTGTCTCCTCATCCCGTATTGAAGCCGAAAAAAGTTGCAGCCGACGGCAATGCACAGAAGCTTACCGGAGAATCGCGCCGCGAACTTATCGCAGTTATCTCCGCAGCAATTGCTGAAACCATCGGCACGGATGCCGCATGGCTTCGTATCAAATCCATCAAAAAATCGGTTGAGCCGCACCGCTTTCTCCGAAGCATCATGTTCGGAGCGAACAAAACCGGCTGCATCACTTTGATGCATTATACTTGCAGATATTCGAAAGGGGCATTGAACACTATGCATAAATTCATTGTTAATGTAAACGGAACGAGCTATGAAGTTGAAGTTGAGGAAATCGATTCCGCTGCTGCGGGCGAGACAGCATCCGCTCCCAAAAAAGCCGCACCTAAAGCCGCACAGCTGAACGGCAGCGAAAAAACCATCACCGCGCCCATGCCGGGCAGCATTCTTGCCGTTAACGTCAAACCCGGCGACAGTTTCCGCAGCGGACAGGTTCTGCTTATCCTCGAAGCTATGAAAATGGAAAACGAAATCATGGCTCCCTGCGACGGCAAAGTTGTCTCTGTTTCCGTGCAGAGCGGCACATCCGTAAACTCCGGCGATGTTCTCATCGCATACGTTTGACATTAAGCCGTCACATTCGAAAAGGCGGTGTGAATCATGCAATCCATCATAAAGGTTTTTACCGATTTTGCGCTTGAAACGGGTTTTGCTGCTTTCTTCACCCAACCGGGTGCCTGGAAATACGCTGTTATGATCGTTGTTGCCTGTTTCCTGCTCTATCTTGCAATCGTTAAAAAATTCGAGCCTTTGCTGCTGCTTCCCATTGCATTTGGAATGCTCTTAACAAACCTTCCCGGTGCAGGACTGTATAATGCCGACATATTTTCCGGCGGACATGTCAACTGGCAAATGCTCACACAAAAAGGCGGGTTAATCGACTACCTCTATCTCGGAGTCAAGCTCGGCATTTACCCGTCGCTCATCTTCCTCGGCGTCGGTGCAATGACGGATTTCGGTCCGTTGATTGCAAATCCCAAGAGTCTGCTCCTCGGTGCGGCAGCTCAGCTCGGCATATTTGTCGCTTACCTCGGCGCAAGGCTGATTTTCGGTTTTGATGATAACCTTGCGGCCTCCATCGGCATCATCGGCGGTGCGGACGGTCCCACTGCAATTTTTGTAACATCCCGTCTTGCTCCGGATAAGCTCGGGCCGATTGCCATTGCGGCTTATTCTTACATGGCACTCGTTCCCGTTATTCAGCCTCCGTTCATGAAACTGCTGACAACCCGCAAGGAACGCTCCATCGTAATGGAACAGCTTCGCCCGGTCAGCAAAACCGAACGCATTGTGTTCCCGATCGTTGTCACCATCGCGGTTGCGCTCCTTGTTCCGTCCGCAGCTTCCCTCGTCGGTATGCTGATGCTCGGCAACCTTCTGCGCGAATGCGGCGTCACGGAAAGACTTTCCAAGACTGCACAGAACGAACTTTGCAACATTGTCACGATTTTTCTCGGCACAAGTGTCGGAGCGACAGCAACGGCCACTGCTTTCCTGTCGTTTGAAACTCTCGGCATCCTTGCAATGGGCATCTGCGCATTCATATTCGGCACTATCGGCGGCATTCTGCTTGCAAAGCTCATGAACTTCCTCTCCGGCGGGAAAATCAATCCGCTTATCGGTTCGGCAGGTGTTTCCGCAGTCCCGATGGCGGCACGAGTTTCGCAGGTTGTAGGGCAAAAAGAGAATCCCGGCAATTTCCTGCTTATGCACGCAATGGGTCCTAACGTTGCGGGTGTAATCGGCTCTGCAATTGCTGCCGGCGTATTTCTTTCCCTGTTCGGCTGATATTATTGATTTTTCGCGCCCCGCCGTGCGGTTCGGCTTAAGGCTCTGCACCGAATGGAATCGGGGCGCATGATTTAATGAGGTTAAAGAAAATGTCAAAGTTATTCATTACAGATACTATACTGCGCGATGCGCATCAATCCCAAGCCGCAACGAGAATGCGCACGGAAGAGATGCTTCCCGCCTGCGAGATTCTGGACAGCATGGGATACTGGTCTCTTGAATGCTGGGGCGGTGCAACTTTTGATTCCTGCCTCCGTTTTTTGAATGAAGATCCGTGGGAACGTCTCCGAAAGCTCAAAAAAGCACTCCCGCATACACGCCTTCAAATGCTGTTCCGCGGACAGAACATTTTGGGATATAAGCACTATGCGGATGATGTTGTTGAACAATTCTGCCGTAAGGCAATTGAAAACGGAATTGATGTTATTCGAATTTTCGATGCACTCAACGACATTCGTAATTTGGAATCCGCAATTAAATTCACAAAAAAATACGGCGGACACTGTGAACCTGCACTGAGCTACACAATCAGTCCCGTCCATAACGAAGATTATTTCGTTAAACTTGCGAAAGAGCTCGTTCAAATGGGTGCCGACTCGATTTGTATCAAGGATATGGCAAACTTGCTTCTGCCGATGCCCGCATACAATCTTGTTAAAAGGCTCAAGGCTGAAATTAACGTTCCGATTCACCTCCACACCCACAACACAACGGGCACGGGCGATATGACGCTTCTCATGGCTGCATTTGCAGGTGTTGACATTGTTGACACGGCTCTCGCCCCTCGGCAACGGCACAAGCCAACCTGCAACCGAGAGCTTGGTCGCAACGCTCAAAGGAACGGAGTATGATACAGGGCTTGATCTTGAAAAACTCAGTGAAGCTGCAAAACACTTCCGCACCGTTGCCGACAGACTTAAGCGTGACGGCTTTCTTGATCCGAAGGTGCTTTCGGTTGACACAAACACTCTGATTTATCAGGTTCCCGGCGGAATGCTTTCCAACCTTATTTCTCAGCTCAAACAGGCAAACGCCGAGGATAAATATTATGATGTTCTTGCGGAAGTTCCTCGTGTACGCAAAGATTTCGGCTATCCGCCGCTCGTCACTCCGACAAGCCAGATCGTCGGCTCGCAGGCCGTTCTGAATGTGCTCGCAGGTGAACGTTATAAAATGTTTACAAAGGAATCCAAAGCGGTTCTGCGCGGAGAATACGGAAGGCTGCCCGGCAAAGTCAACGAAGCTGTTCGTAAAAAGGCCATCGGCAATGATAAAGTCATCACATGCCGACCGGCAGATTTGTTAAAGCCCGAGCTTGACACATACCGCAAAGAGCTTGGCGACCTTGCACAATCCGAAGAAGACGTTCTGAGTTACGCACTCTTCCCTCAGGTTGCCAAAAAGTTCTTTGAAGCAAGACGCGACGGAACCGTCCCCTCCGGTGCGGATAAAACCGTCTCCCCTGCCCCGGCATCCGCAAAGCCGGCTGCTTCAGCCGCTTCAAGGCCCACACAACGTGAAGTTCTTGTTGTTGAAGATTTGACCGAGGACACTCCCTTTAATACTGATTCTGTTCAGAAAGCGTCTGTTCTTTTCTTTTTATACACAGGTACAGGCAAAACCGGCACGAACGAAAAGCTCATGCCGGTTTTGCTGTTTTTGTACGTTATACAAAATCCCCTCGGCCCTGCCTGCATTGGGCTGAGGGGAATTTCTTCCCATTTTGTATGCAGATACATGGATGACTGTCGGATTGCGATTGAACGTTCGCGACGGACATGCTCTTATTCCGCGTTTTCACTGCCGTCGTACAGCGGAAAAGCAACAGTTACGCAAGTCCCTTTTCCGGGAACACTTTCAAGAGTCAACTCCGCATTATGGTAGGCTGCCGCATGTTTCACAATGGACAGGCCGAGTCCCGTCCCACCGGAATCTTTCGAGCGGCTTTTATCAACCCGATAAAAACGTTCAAACACCCGTGACTGCTGCTCCTTGGGAATCCCTATGCCGGTGTCGCGAACCGTAAGCAGAGCCTTGCCTTTTCTTGCATCAACGCCGATATCTACAGCACCTCCCGGAATATTATACTTCACGGCATTTTCACAAAGATTATAGGCAATTTCATATATAAGCCTGTCAACTCCGAAAACGACCGCACTTTTGCCGTGTACCTTTACGGAAACATTCTTTGCCTCAGCATTGCCGCGGAGAAGCTCCGCCGTTTCCGTGGCCACGTTCAAAAGGTCAACCTCTGTCTTCGGGATTTCCACACCTTCATCAAGGCGTGATAATCTGATTATGTCTTCTATCAGCGCAACAAGCCGTGCAGACTCGGTGCGTATGTTCTTAATGAAATGCGGCATATCCTCCGGTTTGACAAGTCCGTTCTCAATAAGCTCCGCGCTGCCCATTATGGATTGAAGCGGCGTCTTCAGCTCATGGGAAACATTCGCCGTGAACTCGCGGCGCATTTTTTCCGTTTCTGCCTGCTCGGTAACATCAAACGCAAGCAGGAGAATTCCCGCAAGATTTTCGCCGGACTCGACTCTGCTTATGTCGACCTTGTATTCGCGTCCGTGTTTCTGAAGGTTAAACGTTTCATTGCTGCCTGCAAATGCATTCATTATCCGCCTGTTGAACTCCGGATTGCGGTCAACGGTCAGAAAATCGCTGCCGATACAAGAATTATCGACCTCAAAAAGCTGTCTCGCAGCAGAATTGATTCCAAGCACACAGCCGTTAACATCCAGCATTACAAGTGTCTCGTTCATGCTTTCGGTAATCTGCTGCAACTCATCATTCTTTCGCTGAAGTTCCCGAATCTGACGCTCGATTTTTTTATGTTGAACATCAATCCGTGTCAGCAGGGGCGATATTTCGGGATACGTTTCGTTGTTCTCAAGCGGAGTATCAAGATTAAGCTCATTCAGCGGAGTAACAATACGTTTCGCCATTCTGTGTGCCAGCACGGCGGACAGAATAACCGCAATCACCGCAACAAAAATCATCGGTTGTATCATGCCGAGTACAAGCGCAGGAACGGAAGCACTTTCCGTTGAAATACGCAGGAATGAACCGTCTTTGAGCATTTTCGCGCAATAAATAGTTTTTGCGTAAGCGTCGAAGAATATCGACGGCTCATACCGTACCCGCCGTTCATTGCATCACGTATTTCCCGGCGATCAATATGATTCTCCATGGTCTGTGCATCAGACTTGGTGTCATAAATAACTTCTCCCGTGCTTGATATCAGCGTGAGTCGAATGCTGCCGCCATCCGGCCTTATGCTGCCGTCCGCAACGGTTACGGCTCCGGTGTGGAGCCTTTTTATATATTCTCCGCCCTGTTCTTCAACTGCCGCTGCGGCAATATCAAGTTCTTCACGCAATTGTTTTTCAATTACCTGCGTGAAATATCCGTACAGCACGCCTATTATGATAACAAAGCTTGCCAACAGAACAAGTGCTGCCGTTGTGATTATTGAACGAAAAATTTTATTTGACATAATTTAGTCCTCCCACTGATTTTATGCGTAAATGCTCAGGTTCATTTCGCATTCTCTGCGTTCGACATTCTGTAGCCCACATTACGAACCGTTTCAATCAGTTTACCGTATGCACCGAGTTTTTGACGAAGTGTCCGAATGTGCATGTCCAGCGTGCGGGTTTCTCCGCAATAATCCATTCCCCAAATCTCGCTGAAAAGCTGTTCGCGGGAAAACGCAATGCCCGGTTTGCTCATAAAAAAAGCCTCAGCAGTTCATACTCTTTATAGGTCAGCGCAATCCGCTCCCCATCCACAGCAACCGTATGTTCATCCTCATTAAGCGTGACGCCGGCAGCGCGAAGTACATTACTGCCCGGAGTTTTGCAGCGACGAAGCACGGCCTTGATGCGTGAAACCATTTCCAGCATTCCGAAAGGCTTAACGAGGTAGTCGTCCGCACCCATATCCAGGGTCTTTATCTTGTCATATTCCATGCTTTTGCAGTCGCCATAATTACTGGAATTTCGCTCAGTTCCGATGAATTCTTCAGCCTGTGCAAAATTTGAACTCCGTCATCCCCCGGCAGCATAATGTCAAGAACAATCAGTTCCGGTTTTTGCTTGTGGATTGCCTCAAAAAGCTCCTTGCCGTCACGAAACCCCTGCGCCGCAAACCCGGTTGAACACAGCGTGTAAACCTCAAGATCGCGAATGCTTGCATCATCTTCAACACAATAAATCATGGTCATTCTTCCTTTCAAATCTCCGGCTTGCCTTTTGTTTCGGCGCGGAACACCCCTCAATTATTAATCAACCGGCGAGAGATTCCGCTGCGTGGCTTTCAAATTCATGCAGCGCCGCCAAAGTCAATCATTCGTTTTGAACATGCACCCCTGTCACGGAGAACATGACCCATTCTGCTATGTTTGTGGCATGGTCGCCGATACGCTCAAAATACTTTGCGATCATCAGCAGATCAAGTGCAAACTCGCCGTCACTCGGATCGGAAGAAATGCGTTCAATCAAATCCTGCTTGACACGATTAAAATAATCGTCAACAATATCATCCTGAGCAATAACTTCTTTTGCAAGTTCGACATCGCATTTCACAAATGCTTCAATGCTGTTTGTGACCATTTTTGTTGCCGCCTTTGCCATTTTGTCGATATCTCCGCACTCCGCTCCGCTTCTGCCGTTCAAAAAGGCGATTATTTCCGCTATATCCTCGGCCTGATCACCGATGCGCTCCATATCGGTTATCATCTTGAGCGCTGCGGAAATCTGACGAAGATCCCCTGCAACAGGCTGTTGACGCAGCAGCAATTTGAGACAGAGTGTCTCTATATCGCGTTCCATTTTGTCAATTTCGTTATCGATCGGTGCAACACCGCCTGCGATTTTTGCGCTGCCCTCGGCAAGTGCCTTTGCGGAAAGAGTGATCGCTTCCTCACACAATGCTCCCATTTCAATAAGCTCATTATTGAGCTGCCTCAGCTGGCTGTCAAAACTGCTTCTCATCATCCGAACCTCCCGGTAATATAATCTTCGGTACGTTTATCCTGCGGCTTGGAAAAAATCTTTTCCGTATCGTCGCATTCCACCAATTCTCCCAAAAGGAAGAAGGCCGTTTTGTTTGAAATTCGAAGCGCCTGCTGCATGTTGTGAGTGACTATGATAATAGTATACTTGCTTTTAAGCTCCATTGCAAGCTCTTCTATACGTGTTGTTGAAATCGGGTCAAGCGCGCTTGTCGGCTCATCCATTAAAAGCACGTCCGGATCGACCGCAAGAGCACGGGCAATGCAAAGGCGCTGCTGCTGTCCGCCGGAAAGACCGAGTGCGGATTTTTTGAGTCTGTCCTTCACTTCATCCCAAATTGCAGCATTTTTAAGAGACGTCTCTACAATTTCATCAAGCTTTGCTTTTGAGCGAATCCCGTGCGTCCGCGGGCCGTATGCAATGTTGTCGTATATGCTCATCGGAAACGGATTCGGTTTTTGGAACACCATTCCGATTTGTCTGCGCAGTTCGTTCACATCCGTGCCGGGAGCAAAAATATCTTTTCCGCGGTATTTAACGCTGCCCGTGATTCGAACATCCGGCACAAGATCGTTCATCCTGTTAAGCGTTTTTAAAAAGGTTGATTTGCCGCACCCGGAAGGTCCGATAAGCGCAGTGATGCTACCTTCCGGAACAGAAATGTTGATATCTCTCAGTGCCTGAGTTTTTCCGTACCACAGACAAAGGTCATTCGTTGTGATTATGTTCATCATGCATTTCTCCTCTTTTCAAAGTGTTTGCCTGCAAGCGTTGCCGCAAGGTTTATTGCAAGCGTCAGTATCATCAGAATGGAAGCAATGGCAAATGCGACATCAAATGCACCTTCCTCTTTTGCATAAAAGTACAGTGCAACCGTCAGAGTTGCGCCCGAGCCGGACATTGCCTCAAAAAAACCGTTCAGAACATGCGCAAACCCGGCAGTGTACAGCAATGCGGCTGATTCTCCCAATATCCTGCCCACCGATAAAATGCAGCCTGCGACTATGCCATCCCCACACCCCGGAAGAACAACCGTGCGAATCACTCGCCATTTGCCCGCTCCGAGTGCAAATGCGCCCTCGCGATAACTGTTTGGAACGGTCTTCAGGCTCTCCTGCGTTGTTCGCATAACCGTCGGCAGATTCATTATCGCAAGGGTCAACGCACCTGCAAACAACGAGGTTTGAAGTCCCATAAATTGGCAGAAAAACAGCATCCCGACAAGCCCGTAAATGATTGACGGAATACCGGAAAGTGCCTCCGCCGCATATTCAATTGCCGAAACAATCTTTTTATTTCGCGCATACTCCGTAAGATATACCGCACTTCCGACTCCAAGCGGCAGAACAATTATCAATGTTGCAAAAACAATATACAGCGAGTTCAGAATATCCGGCAGAATTCCGACTCTGCCCGACAGATAACTCAGTGCCGTTGTCAACAGTTCAAATGACAGATTGGGCAAACCCTTTGCAAGAACATAGACAACAAGAAACAGCGCAAGCGCAAGAGTGATTCCTGTTGCAGCCGTCATCAATGCACGAACCGAATAAATCCACGCTTTTCGCTTCGCTGACATCCCGGACTTTTCCCGAGGAAAACTCTCATTGTTTTGATTTTCGGCGGAACTGAAACCAAATTCGTTATCTTTAGATTCTTTCTTCATCGCCGCAGCTCCTTTCATTGTAAAGCTCTTTCCGTGTTTCATTTTTTCCTTCAGTTATTATGATAGCCTTTCCGTGTAAAGTTAAAAAGGACGCAATTGTAAAATTCGTGTAAAATCATCATTTTATTCTCTCGCTCGGCAAAGTTGTCAGAGGATTGGGTTGACTTTGGAATTTATTTCCATTATACTGTTTATGTATATCTCATCATTGTCATTTTACGACAGAAGGGAGGGTTGATTCAATGAGCGATGAGCACGGCAGCGACTTTGTCGACGAGCTTATGGAATTTCTTCTTAGAAATTATTATTCCATGATGATTAAACGTGTGAAAAGATTTTTTCCAAACAAGTTCGATGCGGAAGATATCGTTACCGAAACCATAATAGTGCTGCTCGAAAACAAAAGTACCGTTGCAGCGCATGAGGCACCGATTAAGTGGCTGCAAACAACGCTCACCCATCGTGTAAAGCAAAACAGCAGAATCGCCAAGCGAAACAGCGAGATGTTTGTTTCGTTGGAAACATTGGACGAATCCAAGCTGCCCTCCGTGCCGGATACAGCCGATGATTATTGTGAATACAGCGACTTCCCCTTTGAAACAATGCTCGGCATCATAGCCTCTGAATTGAGCGAAAAAGATGCAAAAACATTCAACGATGTGTTCGTTCTCAAACGAAATCGCGAACAAGTCGCTGCCGAGTACGGCATTTCCCCCGAAGCGCTCCGTCAAAGGGCACGCCGTGTCGAAATGAAAGTGCGTCTTATTGTCTCTAAATTGCTTGGTTAAAATATATTTATTTTTTCAGTGAACAGAACGGGGATTTTTGCCCTATACATAATGAGGGGGAAAATATCTCCAAGTTTTGAAACATGAAAATGAGAGGATTGATGTTATGCAGCGCATCAAACAAACAAAACAGGACTTTATTGTTCTGCTCAGTGAAACAAAAGAAACGCTCGATGAACAGCTTGCTCTGCCCCAAGCGGAACGTGACGCGGCATTGATAGCAGAATGCCTTGAAACGCTCGATTACATAAAGGGAGAAGCGAATCTGCCCGAGGGTGCTTTTGCTTTCGATTCATTTCAATTCTTTGCAAGAAATTCCTCTCCTTCAATACTCTGTAAGGAGGGCGCAAAAGAATTTAAACCAAAACTCACCCCGAAGAGGCACACTCCCTCTGTTTCCCGCTTTTTTTTGCAAAAAGCTGCCCTTACCGCTGCAATAATGCTTTTGATTCTGCCATACGCTTTTGACGGCAGTGCAAATGCGGCGGGGTTCACCCCGTGGCGCGCCGTAACGGAGCGCAGCATGGATTATCTCGATATCTGCTACACTGCGGCTGAGGATCCCTGTGAAGATCCTCCCGGCGGTGCTTGGAGCGGCATTATCCCCGATACACGCATTCTTTCCGTTGAGGAATACGCCGCGCTGAACGCTCAAAGCATCAACTGTTCGGATCGCAGCGAGTTCATCGCAAAGTTCGGTGACAGGCTTGTCTGCCCCGATACACCGAGCGGATTCGCATTTGAATGGGCAAAGGGCTATGTCGATGATATTTCGGCATCGGTCAGCATTCGATTCTCCGGAACGGAAGGCAAAGTGACTGTATCGCAGCATATCTTCTTTACCGAACCGGAGTCGGATTCCGTCACACGCGCAGTAAGGCTTTCCGGTGAATTCAGTGAACCGTATACTAAGTCGATTTACGGAATTGACTGCACCTTTGCAGAAAGTGAAACTCAGAATGTTGTCTGCTTCAACATCGGCTTTGATTCCTACACTCTGAACGGAGATGTTTCAATCGAAACGATGGAGCAAATCGTACAATCGTTGTTAACAGAATGAAAGGACTAATAACAATGAAAAAACTCATCCCCCTGTTTCTTGCAGCGATTCTGTTGCTTTGCAATATTTTTGCAGGCAATGCTTTGGCGGCAAATGAAACAACCCCCGAAGCCCTGTCGATTCCGACCGGAGTTGCATCCGCAACCCCACACGAAACCGATCTGTTCTTTTTTTTTGATGAAGGCGTTGATCCGCAGGCCGCCAGTCTGTTCACACGGCACGACATAACTTTCAGCAGTCACGGTCCAAATGCTGCCCGCGTTACTGTCAACCTTGAAACCGCCGACAATGTCAAAAACTCGGCTTCACAAAATTGACATTTCAATATTGGAATGGCAGCAGCTGGGCTGAACTGAGCAGTGTACACGATGAGTACATTAACAACTCTGATTATTTTGGCTATTACAAAGTAATCACCAACCTGGTTGCGGGAGACTACTACAGGGTTCGGGTTGAATGCTATGCAAAAAGAGCCTGCTCTCGGCCGCACAAAAAGTCACCCTGACCACAGCATACATTGTATGCCAGTAACTTGAACAAATATATCGTGGCCGCTTTCAGCAAATGAAAAATGCAGCCTGAGCGCACCCTCCTGCAATTGCTGAGTTAACGTTGTTTCGAAAAAAGGACACAGGCATAAACCCATTAACGGCTCAACGGATACTCGGCTTATCTCTCGGTATAAACGCCCCTTGAAGGAGACTGTTTCTCCGACAGGTGCGGTTTTATACAATCATATTTTTACCACACAGTGCAGCACCCCGACGGATGAAACCCGTCGGGGTGTTGTGCCTTTGTTTCGGTTTCAGGATTCGGCTTTTCCGCGCTTAAGGAAGAAGTTCAACGCCGCATTTATCATCATTATGAAAAGGAACAGCACAAGCGCAATTGAAAACAGTGCCTGCCGCTGCAAGCCCTCAGGTGCATAGGACATTCCGCTTGCAATGCCGGTCGTAAGGAAGCGGACGCTTTGAAAAAGGGAAGGCATGTTTGCGACATTGCCCGCAACCATCATAACAGCCATTGCTTCGCCTATCGCACGCCCGATGCCGAGCACAACCGCAGCAGCGATACCGCTTTTTGCTGCCGGAACGGAAACGCGGAACCATGTTTCCTCCGCCGTTGCACCGAGAGCAAGAGAGGCATCCTCATACTCCTTCGGAACGGCTTCAAGAGCAGTCATGGACACTTTTATGATTGAGGGCAGAATCATAATCGCAAGTACGATTATTGCGGCCAAGAGGCCGGAACCGTCTGCAAGGTTGAACGCATTGCGAATGCCCGGAACAAGCACCAACATACCCACAAGGCCGTACACAACCGACGGAATGCCTGCAAGCAGACTGACAACGGACTCCGCAACGGCGCGGAGTTTGGGTTTTGCAGCTTTTGCAAGATAAACAGAGGCAAGAAAGCCGATCGGCACGCCGAGTATGATTGCACCTGCCGTGCCGTATATGCTCGTTAAGAGAAACGGCAGTATGCCGAATGCAGGAGTCGCTGCGGTGGGTTCCCATTTTTTGCCGAACAGGAAATTGACAAGCCCGATTTGTCGAATGGCCGGGATACCGGAAGCAATGAGATATATCGATATCAGAAGCACACATGCAACCGTCACAAGCCCGAGTATCAAAAAAGATGCCGTGAACAAAGTTTTCAAATGTTCTTTTTCTTTTTGCGGAACTGTTATCATTTAAGTTCTTCATATTCAGTTCTCCTTCACTTCTGTTTTCATTTGCATCAATCATCGTTTTTTCTGTGAATCGGAATTCACTTATTGCCGCAGACGGCAGCCCCCGAATCCGAGAAACTGCCGCCCGCGGTTCCGGCCGCTGTCAGTTTTATTTTGCGGCAACTGCGCCTGCATTGTTGATGATGGTTACAGCGTCTTCGGAAGTGATGAAGTCAAAGAACTTCTGCGCTGCATCGGAAAGTTTTGCATTCTTTTTGGTTACAAGCACGAACGGGCGCTGAACTTTGTAGCTGCCGTCCTTAACCGTTGCTTCTGTGGGTGCAATGCCGTCAACGGTGAGAGCTTTCACGGTGTCTTTAAGAGCGGACAAGGAGGCATAGCCGATTGCATTTGGGTTTGAAGCTACAGCCGCGATAACATCACCGGTGCTGGTCAGTTCCTGCCTGTATTTGCATGCGTCCTTTGTGTCTGTAATGGACTCAAAGCCGTCCCTTGTTCCGCTGTTGGGTTCCCTTCCGATAAGGACAATTTCACCGTCCGCACCGCCGAGTTCGCTCCAGTTTGTGATTTCGCCCTTGTAAACTTTTGCAAGGGTTTCAATGTCGATATCCGCAAGGTTGTTATCCGGGTGCACGATAATCGCGATACCGTCATAGGCCAGTACCGTTCCGACAAGGCCTTTATCTGTTTCTTCCGTTTTCAGCGCACGGCTCGACAGACCGATATCACACCTTCCTTCCGAAACGGCGGTTATGCCGGAGCCGGAACCGGTGGGATTGTATGTAAACTTTATGTCGTCATTCGCCTGCATAAAAGCCTCGCCCAATGCACCGATAACCTTTGCCATGGAGGTTGAGCCGTCCGTTGCAACGGTGTCGCTCGTTTTGCCCTTGCCGCTGCAGCCGACTGCCGCAAAGCAGCTGATTGCCGTGACTGCTGCAAGAATCTTTACCAAAAGCCTTTTGAATGTTGTGTTTTTCATGTTCGTTATCTCCTTTTGAGTTTTATCTTTTTCGTTGTCGTATCTCTTTCCGACGCTTATAATGATAAAGCTCGAATGTAAAGCTGAAAAGACAGGCCATGTAAAGTATGTGTAAATGTTTAAATATATTATTCGTTTGTTAATTAATGCTGATTTGGTCACGAACAGCACGGAATCTGTTCATTGCACGGTTAACAATACCGCAATCATCCATGCTTGATTCGTCAAAAGCTGCTGTGCACAATCTCTTGCAGCAGTCAAAGTTGAAAGATCCGCCGCCAATGCCGCTGCCGCAAACTCACTCACACCATGCTGCCGCATCCCCATAAGACTCGCCGGGACCACGCGTTTCAAGATCCTTTTCCGCAATCTCAAAGCCGTCATTGGTCTGCACCATCAGCTTGAGACGGGCATTTGCACTTTTTGACTCCGCAGAAGGCAAAAGAAAGCAGAAGCTTTCCCTTTCGCCGCGCCCGACACGGCCGCGAAGCTGGTGAAGCTGCGCAAGTCCGAAACGATCCGCACTCTCTATGACCATTATGCATGCATTCGGAACATCCACACCGACTTCAATAACCGTTGTTGAAACAAGCAGTTTGATTTCCCCGGTGCGAAAGGACTCCATCACGGAAGTTTTTAGTTTTCCGTTCATCTTGCCATGCAGCAGACCGACAGGAATGCTTAGGTTTTGCGACAGTTCCCGAAAAACACCCTTTGCGGACGGAACCCTGCAAAAAGACAATTCCGATTCATTTTGTTCATCCTGCTCATCGACAAGCGGGCACACAACATACGCCTGAATGCCCGACTCTTTCACACAGTTTTCAATATAGCGATACATCGAAACGCGCTTTTGCAGCGGCACAAGTCGTGTCAAAATCGGCTTTCGTCCCAACGGCATTCCGTTTACTACTGAAATTTCAAGGTCACCGTACAATATCAGCGAAAGCGTTCGCGGAATCGGGGTTGCACTCATAATAAGAACATCCGGAGATTCAGCTTTTTTATTCAGCAATGCGCGTTGATGCACGCCAAACCTATGCTGCTCGTCCGTCACAACAAGGCCGACGTTATAAAACTCCACATTGCTCTGAATCAAGGCATGTGTGCCTGTTACCGCAATAATCTCACCGTTTTTAATGCCGTTCAGAATGCGAATGCGTTCTTTCTGAGTTGTTTTCCCTGTCAACAGTGCGCATTTTTCTCCGAAGTATCGCTGAAGCTGAACATAATGCTGTTCGGCAAGGATTTCTGTCGGCACCATCAAAACGGATTGACGGCCGTTTTTCATCGCAATATACATTGCGTACATTGCAAGCACCGTCTTTCCCGAACCTACGTCCCCTGAATCAGACGGTTCATTGCGCGGGGAGCGGACATATCGTGTTCCAATTCATCCATTACACTGCACTGTGCGTGAGTCAGTTCAAACGGAAGCATTTCAATGAACTCATTGCGAACGCCGCCTGTTTCAAATGCAATGCCACGTTCTCTGCCGCGCTCCTGTCGAAGCATTTGCAGTACAATCGTAAGCATCAACGCATCCTCAAAAAGCAAGCCTGCGCCGCGCCTGTCGAAGCTCTTCCGCATCATGCGGAAAATGCACGGAATGTATTGCATGTTTAAGCGAAATGAGATTGAATTCCGACAGAACACTGCGCGGCAAGGTCTCCTGCATCATGCCGGTGCCACAGGCATCAAGTGCTGCACGGACAGCATTTCTGACAACACTTTGTGTCAACCCGCGAACAAGAGGATACACAGGAAGCACGCCGGGCAGCGTTTCCGAAAACACTGCGCGCACAAATCTTGCGCCATGCTTTTTGTCCATAAAACCGAGGATGTATCCTCCGGGTTCACGCGGTATGTTTCGCTGCATAAAGCTCTGATTGAACCATACCGCTGTCATATTTCCCGACGAATCGCCGATTGAAACATTTGTTACAACCGTTCCGTTTTTTGCGCGTATTGTTCTTGCCGGACCGATGAATTCAACATGAACGGCTGCCGCTTCACCGTCCTCAATATCAGAGATGCATCTTTCACGTGAAAAATCCAGATAGCCGCGCGGCATAAATCCAAGCAAATCCCGCAACGAAAAAAGCCCCATGCGAGCGAATTGCTCCGCTCGCGCAGGACCTATTCCTTTTAATGAAGTTATTGCCCTTTCGGACAACTCATCGCTGTGCATTCGATGTTTTTACTCCACTGAAATATAGTAGTAATAAAGCGGCTGGCCACCGTGCTGAACGATAAACTCTGAATCCGCGTGTTTTTCGGAAATTCTATCCGCAAGCTCACTCGCTTCATCCTCGGATGTTCCTTCGCCGCAGTACAAGGTTACAACACCTTCACCGCCGTGTTTTTCAAGCATTATCTCAATGAGCTTTTCAGTTACGGCCGGAATAGTTTTATCAACGCAAACAATGCTTCCGTCAATTATTCCGATTATGTCATTTGCGGAGATAACGTTGCCGTTATAAGTCGTGTCACGCACCGCAAACGTTACCGAACCTGACACGACACCTGCGATTGCCTCCGTCATGTTTTGACGGTTGGTTTCCGTATCAGCTTCCGGATCAAATGCAATTACAGCCGAAACACCTTGAACGATCGTTCGTGTCGGAATGACAATAACATTCTTGTCGCTGATTTCGGCCGCCTGCTGCGCGGCAAGAAGAATATTTGGGTTGTTCGGCAAAACAAAAACATTGCGTGCATTGACCTTTTTGATTGCCTGAGCAATCGTGTCAATGCTGGGATTCATTGTTTGTCCGCCGGAAATCAGATTGTCTGTTCCAAGGCTCCTGAAGACTTCGTCAATGCCGTCGCCGACGCTTACTGCAACTATGCCGAGCTCTTTCTCACTTGCCTTAAGCTTTGCCGTCAGCTCTCGGTTCTGTTCCCGCATGTTTTCAATTTTCACGCGATCGATTTCACCCAAGTCAAGTGCCAGCTGAAGTACTTTTCCGGGAGCATTGAATGAACATGAACTTTGATGATGTCCTCATCATTCACAACAACAACGGAATCACCGATTTTCATAAGCTTCTCGCGAAAATCCTCAATTTGCTTTGCGTTCGCACCTGACTCAATGTGTATTATAAAGAACTCAGTGCAATAGCCGAATTCGATGTCATTTATGTCGCTTATCGAGGCATCCTGCACCTCATCTTTTGGTTCAAGGCTCGGCAGGTCACCGAGGTTTTCGCTCAGTTCCTCACCGTCCAAAGCCATTTTGAATCCACGATATATTGTCAGCAGGCCCATACCGCCGGAGTCAACCACACCGGCTTCTTTAAGCACGGGAAGCATATCCGGAGTTTTTTTTCAGCGCAGCTTCGCCGCTTTGCAGCATGACATCGATAATCTGATATGCATCCGCGCCTTTTGCTGCCGCTTTGTTGACCGCATCGCTCATAAGCCGCGATACCGTCAGCATTGTACCCTCCTTGGGTTTCATAACGGCTTTGTACGCCGCTTCTGTTCCCATGGTGAGCGCATCTGCAAGCAGTCTTGCGTCAAGCTCGTTTTTTTTGCCTTTCAGCGCGCGTGAAAATCCTCTGAATATCTGAGAAAGAATAACAACCGAGTTGCCCCTTGCGCCGCGCAGAGCTCCCATTGAAAGTGCCGAAGCCAGTTCTTCAACGGAATCGGATTTAACCTGTCTGATTTCTGCAACGGCGCGCTGCATAGTCATCGACATGTTCGTTCCGGTGTCTCCGTCCGGAACGGGAAAACATTCATTGCATCGATCGCCTGCTTGTTCTTTTCAAGACAAGCCGCACCCGTCAGGAGCATTTCACGGAAAAGCGATCCCTCTATTGTACGTTTAATCAATTTTTATAACCTCCAAGGTGAAAAGCCGAAAAGCTTTATACCCGAACTGCCTCGACGTAGATATTAACATGTTTGACTTTCAGTCCGGTCAGCTCTTCCACGCGGTACTTAACGTTGCTGATAGTGTTGGCAGCAACCGCGGGAAGCGAAACGCCGTACATAAGCGTAACATAAAGGTCAATGTCGATGCTCTGATCCTCAAGAATCGAAACCTTAACACCGCGTTTAACATTTTCTCCGCCGACGAGCTGAAGCAATGCATCGCCCGCCGTCTTGCTGTTCATTGCAACAATCCCGTAGTTTTCGCCTGCGGCAAAGCCTGCAATGCTTGCAATAAGCTCTTCGTTCATGGTAATCGTACCAAGTTCGTTCTTAATAACAGCAGTCATGGTTTACACCTCCAATAAAATTTGGGAATAATAACATATTAACAGGCACATTTTACAACAAACGGAGCAAAGTTGCAAGCGGAATTGCATGCACAGCCGTCGAATATCGCAACAAATCCCGTGTATTGATGAAAAAACTTATAAATCGCAGGTTGAGCCGTCTCATTCCCCGCCGTTATCGGCGGAATCCGCTTGGCTTGACGTGTTCGCAGGCAGCTCCCTGTCGCCGGTCTGTGAGATTTCATCGTCTTCCCGAATCGGCAGCGGAGGCAGATCCCGAAGCGATGAAAGGCCGAATTTTCTTAAAAAAGCATCAGTTGTTCCGAACTGCATAGGGCGGCCGATGCAGTCCTTCCTGCCGAGCTCAACTATCAGCCCCTGCTTCAGCAGCTGCGTCACCGAATACTCGCAGCGCACCCCGCGCACACTTTCAATATCCGCCCGCGTTACGGGTTGACGATACGCAATAACGCTCAGAGTCTCAAGCAGCGAATCACTCATGGTCCGCTCCTCCGGCGGAGAAAGCAGCTTTACGACCCATTCATTGTATTCGGAATTTGTAACAAATTGAACCGTGTCCTCCGTCATATACGGAATCATCCCTCGTCCGGCTTTTTTTCATTTCTTCTGCCATTTGCGAAATGCTTTTCCGTATCTCAGGCGCACTGATATCAAAAACACACTGCAGTTCGGTGATGCTCACCGGTTCTCCGGAAACATACAGCAATGCTTCAACTATGCCGAAAAAAACACCGATTTTTCCCGCATCGCATGTTTCCTCATTTTCGCTGCAGTTCGAAATTTTAACAGTTTCCGTGTTCACAAACCAATCCTTTAATTCCCCATGATGATTTCAAACGCATTCTCTTTATCCGCCGAAGTTCAATCCTGCTCATCAATATAATTCACGGTATTGTCATCGGAAAGCAGTTTAACGCCGAATATCGTTATCTCTCCGCAATAGTCCGTCTGTTCGAGTCGGATTTCACCGTTTGAAATCATTTCCAGCAGCGACATGAACGTGACGATTATCTCACTGCGACCGGCACCGTCAGTCAATCGTCCGAATGTTGTTTTTCCGTTTTCGCTCCGCAATACGCCGCGAATCCTGCGGGTACAGCCGCGAACCGTGAACTCGTCCTTTTGAACGGTGTGAACATGCTCTCTTTGCTTCGCCTCCCCGCAGCGTCCAAGCACCGAAAGCATGGCGGCAAACAGTCGCTCAACCGTCGTGTCGCGAAGGATTATTTTTTTGGCGGCAAAGGGAATTCCTCGGGCGGTTTGGTTCGCATTCCGTATGCCTCATGCGCAAGCTCGCGCATTGTTTTTGCCGCTTCTTTAAAAGCCTTGTATTCGCGAAGCTGCCTTATGAGAGCCTCTCCGGGATCCTCCTCGGTTTCGTCGCCGTCAGTTTCTTTCAGCACGGGCGGGAAAAGCGACCGCGACTTTGCGTAAACAAGCGTTGCAGCAACAGTCAGAAACTCACTCGCCTGCTCCATGTCAAGCTCATCAAGCTCCGTCATATAACTCAGGAACTTGGAAGTGATTTCAGAAACAAAATGTCCTTTATATCGACTTCCGCTTTTTCAATAAGATGGATAAGCAGATCCAGCGGCCCGTCAAATTGCTTCAGATGTACCCTGTACTCCATATCAGTGCTCTGAAAAAATCATCCCGACTTTGCGACAAAAGCTCAATGAATGAATATAAGCTTCATCAACCCATAAATTCCATCCTGCAGCCAACCGGAAACAATACCCACGGGAGAGAAATCAAGCCTGTCGCAAACGAACACTGCAACAACAAGAATAATGTAACCGTAGCGCTGCATGTTAAGGAGAATATTCGGCGGAATATTCTTTCCGAAGAGTGTAATGATAACGTGCGAACCGTCAAGCGGCGGAATCGGAATAAGGTTAAACACAATAAGCCCGCAATTGAGTCCGACAAAATAATAAAGTATTATTGCTATCGTGCTCAGCACGCTATCCGTCATCATTTTGTATCCGTTCACAGCGAGCATCGTGTAAAGAATCATCGCTCCGACAACGGCAAGAATAAGGTTCATCGTTACACCCGCAAGGGAAACAACAATTTCTCCTTTCTTGAAGTTGTTGTAATTACGCGGATTTACGGGAACCGGTTTTGCCCAGCCGAACCCAAACAGAACCAGCAGAATGAAGCCTATCGGGTCAATGTGCGCAAGCGGATTGAGCGTCATTCTTCCCAGATTTCGTGCCGTGGGGTCTCCCATTTTGTATGCCGCATATGCATGACCGAATTCATGAAAAGTCAACGAAATCAGAATTGCAGGCACGACATACAATGCATTTCGCAAAAAGCTTGTAATGTTTTCCAGCATGTGTGATTTGCGCTGCCGAACAAGTTCCAACGCAAGCACGTTTCGCCTGTTCGCAGAGCATTCCTCTCTTTTGATTTGAATATTATATCACAGTTACCTCTTTTCCGCAACCATCGAACAATTGATGTTTGGTTTACAGGATTAATTAATCAAACTTTCTTTATCCACTCTGTCGAGATCAGTTTCAGATAGTCCGCAAAAACCGCTTTTTCTGCATTTCCGTCGGCAATCAGTGCAACGTCGGCAAGAACAACGCCTTTTGAATCCGTAACAATCAACCGTCCGACTTTATCACCCGTTGTAATCGGAGCTTCAAGGCATTCCGCAAGTTCCGCATTCAGGCTGTATGCCGTATCCGAGACACTCACAAGCAGAATCACATTGCTTTCGGCAGCTGCACCGATGCTCCGTCTCATTGAACCGTTTACGGCAACTTGACCGAACAAATCACCTTTTTTATTAATCTCCACACTTCTGAAAGAGGCAAAACCGTAATCGAGCAATGCTGAACCGCAGTCAAAGCGCGTTCCGCTTGTTTTTGCTCCGAGTACAACCGCAATAAATGCGGTATTACCGCGTTTTGCAGCAAAAACTCCGCAGTATCCCGCCTCAGTTGATGAACCCGTGCCGACACCGATGCAGCCCGAATACTGTTTCACCAGTTTGTTCGGATTTGCAAGCTCCGTTGCTCCCGCTCCGGTGTTGTGTTCGATTTTTTCATAGAACTTTGTTCCGAATTTGCAATATGATTCACTTGCCGTCAACGCTGCACCGATTTTTGCGAGTTCTGATGCAGACAGTTTTTCTCCCGCACCGCATATTTCCGAAAAATTTGTTTCAACACCAATCCCCGCCATGCACGCATTAATTTCCTGCACTGCTGCCGATTCCGAACCTGCTGCCGCAAGCGCGAGCGAGTGCGTTGCATCGCCCGCATTAATCATAACCGCCGCCAAGAGCATCGTTTCCGCATCCATCTGCTCACCTGCCTTAAGAAAGGCTGTTGTTCCGCCGATTCCGGCCGCTTTTTCGCTGACAGAAACAGCATCCCCGGGTTTCAGCCGTCCCTCGTCAAATCCCTTACACACAGAAACCAACGCTGCAAGGCGCGTCAAACCCGCAGCCGGCAATTTTTCCTCTGAGTTATATTCATAAACCACACGTCCGGTGCCGACTTCCGCAAGCAATGCCGCACTGACCTCTCCTTCCGCAATCGGTTCCGGCTTCTTTTCGCTCTCCGTATGCACCGAACCGTTTGCAGCAACTCCCGCCGTGTTAATAAACAGCACGCAGCAGCCGACAATAATTGCCGATAAAACCCGAAGTTTTCTTAATCGTCCCGTTCCGACTCCGTATTTATCCTTTTTATGAACATAAAACCACCTCTCCGACTTTGTTCGTTACAGCATATTCATCGGAGAGGCGGCAGTATTCTGTTTTTTTCGTTTTTCTTCAACGGCATTCAATGCCGTTCAATCTCAAAACCGATTTCGAATCATTTCCGAATCAAATTAAGGAAAGATTCACCTGCGCCGAACTTTTCATCGGTCAGATACCGATAGACCGTTGCGCCTATATCCGCAAAACTGTTTCTTGTTCCGACGGACACGGGCTGAATATCCTTCCCGAATGCAAGAATCGGAATGTACTCTCGGGTATGATCTGTTCCCGGGAAGCACGGATCGCAGCCATGGTCAGCCGTTATGATAACAAAATCTCCGTCCTTCATTGCTTCGAGCAGCTCCGGAAGTCTGCTGTCGAAATACTCCAGCGCGGCCGCATAACCCTCAACATCGTTTCTGTGCCCGTACAGCATGTCGAAATCAACAAGGTTTGTAAATATAAAGTCCCCCCTGCCTTCTTTCAGAAAACGCAGCGTTGACTCAATGCCGTCATGATTATTCTTTGTGTGATCAACGGTTGTGATTCCGCGATGTGCAAATATGTCCTCGATTTTACCGATTCCGACAACATCCATGCCCTTCCCGCAAAGCGCATCAAGTATCGTTTCTCCGACCGGCTGAAGGGCAAAATCACGCCTGTTTTCCGTTCGGGTGTATTTCCCGTTGCTGCCGATGAACGGACGCGCAATGACTCTTCCGACAAGGTTGTCGCCCGTCAGCATTGCCCGTGCGGTCTCGCACATTTTATAAAGCTCTTCAAGCGGGATAACGTCTTCATGCGCCGCGATTTGAAACACGCTGTCCGCCGAGGTATAAACGATCGGCTTTCCCGTTGCAACATGTTCGTCGCCGAGCTCCTGAATTATTACCGTGCCGGAAGCAACTTTGTTTCCAAGCGTTCCTCTGCCGATTTTGCGCTCAAATTCTTCCATCAACGCTTTCGGGAAGCCGTTCGGATATGTGCGGAACGGTGTTTTCATTGCAAGTCCTGCCATCTCCCAGTGTCCGCTCGTTGTGTCCTTTGCTTTTGTGACCTCCGCTGCCCGTCCGAACGCGGCCGTCGGCGCATCCGTGCGCGGAAGCCGCGAGTTTTCAATATTTCCGATTCCGAGTGCCGTAAGGTTCGGAATGTTCAGCGGCCGCGCCGCATTAATATCGCCGAGAGTGTGAGCACCCGCATCCCCAAATTCGCCTGCATCGGGCATTGCTCCGATTCCGACGCTGTCCAAAACGATTATCGCTGCACGTTTTTTCATATTTTGTACCTCTTTATTATTGCTCCGAACAGTGTTCGGCTGTTTTTGCTGTTTCGGCTTTCGGCCCGACAGTTTATGTCGTCTGTCTGAGCCTGCTTCCGAATTATATTATAGTCACTTTTCCCGTTTTTGTCCACCCCAAGCAACACATGCTTTTTGATTTAGAACGAATATTGATTCCCGATTTTAAAATTCTTCTACAAAAATTTGTTTTATCTATTGACACCCGCATTGCATTGGTGTATAATAAATATGGAATTAAGTTCCAATCAAGTGTTTTATTTTTAGGAGGAGAATGTTATGAAGAGTATTATGAGGAACTGTGTCGCTTTTTTGTTGTGTTTGTCTCTGTGTTTTTGTGTGTTCTTCCCATCGCCGCACATCAGCGCGGCGGATGAGAGTTTTTTTCATCAAGCGTGCCTGAAACTGTAAGGATAAAGATCCTTTATGATTCAAGCTATGCTTATTTCTTCAAAAAAGCGGGATTCGATTCCACAGCTGAAATTGAATCCAGATTAATGCAACTCTCAAAGCTTATTAAGGTTCCTTATCTCTCAACTTACAATGTTAACCTTGAGTTCACCGTTCAATCATACGAGAGTCTGTTAGGACATACGTACGCAGACCAGTATGGTCAGGATTGTGTATGGGAGTTAGTGACAAACGAGAATGGTCGTTCTGAGAAGAAATGGCACACTTCTGGGATATGTGAATGTGAAGGTCTCTCTTGCGCCAACCTAAATGCTCCGCACCATACAAGTGCAAGGTTCTATCTGCAAATATTGAACAACTACATGGCAACACATGATTGTGATTTTGATGCAGTGGCGCTTTATGTTGGTCATCCTCTTTGCACATACTATAACGGTGAGGAAATGCCTTGCGGAGGATTGGCGAATTGCCCTGGTAAAGCCTTGGTTATGCAAGGATTTGATAACATGTGGAATCCTGACGAGAGTTCTAACGAATCTTCTCTTCTTGCCTCTCTTGCAAATAATTTTGACAAATGCAAGCAATATTTCTGGCATGAGTTCGGACACTCCTTAGGTGCAACTCACGGCACATATACTCACACTGCGAACACACCCTGTTCTCAGTGCGGTGGGTATGACGGAGTCGTGTACGCTAACGATATTTGGTGTTCTGCATGTAAAGATCGTATATCCTTTTCCACTGTTTCCAATGATGTTTCGATGATAAATGCAAATAGTGCTGAAACAGACAGCGAAAACATGTACTATGTTGAGCCCTATGTCGCCACGCAACACTTTAGCACGTACGATGAGTATTCTGAGTTTCTCGCTGAGCAGCAACATGTTTCATCTGTTCAGGTTGCAGAAATTCAGCAAAGTGAGCAGTCTCTTCCGGATTGGTATTCATTCGAAGGAATTGATGTGTTTGATTCTGGCTCAACCGCAACTTATTCAATCTCCGGCAGGGTTCTTCCTTTTTCCGTCACCGAAGAAGACACTTACTTGGCTCAAATGTTAAGTTTCTCCTTCAAACGAACATACTCTATCGAGGAGCCAAATTTCACTGACCCGTATACCTATGCATACAACCTTGCATCAAGCATAGGTGTACCGACCACATTTGAGCTATCTGCAGTATGAACGGTTCTTCATATTTAATTCCTGTACGTGCTTCAGTTAAACGCACTGATGGTAGCTATGAATCGGTTGTGGTTGGTCATGAATTGGTTTATGTTAGCAAAAGCTCGAAAGTGATTGCTCACTATTTTCCTGCAACTGTAAGAGTAGATGAGATCAAACTGCTCTGCAAATAACACAAATAAATTGGAGGTATTTATTATGAACAGATTCTTCAAAACCATCCTTCCCCTTCTGCTGTGCGTTTCCATGCTGCTCCCCGTCTTTTCTGCTTTTGCAGAAACAAGCGAGAAACCCGACCCGACCGACCTGGACAAAATGCGCGAGTTTTTTTCTCAGCTGACCGATGAGGACAACGTCACAAACGGAACGCGTGTGCTTTCCATTGTGTACGGCGAACACACGGAATACGACCCCACGGATTATTCCCAGTTACCCTTAATGAAAAACATTGAGTGGAGCGATGGATTAATCAACGAATTCAATTCAACGGTTCATCTCGATCCGTGCACATGGCCCGTTGTGGATTTATTCGGCACACTTGACCTGTCCGAAACGAACACGTACAGCATCAACATCAGCTCACCGGTTCATATTTCCGCGTTGTATGCCAACAATTGCACTAATCTCTATCGGCTTGCGTATATCAGTCGAAACGATATCTCTGTCATTGAAGCGACCGGCGGCATCCCGCTCAGCAGCTGCCGCATCAAAACGCCTGTTCGCACTGCAAGACTCGATATTGAAAACTATACCTCAACATTTGGTTTCAACATGCTCGGACACGGTGTTATCAGCATGAACTGCGACGGCGATTACATTTCATTTTTAAAAGTCAACGGTTATACTGCGGAGTATTACAGCAATGGCGTTCTCCTTGATAAAAATTACGGCGGTGGGATCAATATCTACCCCGATGACGGCATATATGATGTCACAGTCATTTTCGGCGGCGATGCGGACGGAGACGGAACGCTCACCCTCGGCGATGCACTTGCCATCATGCGAACAGCCATCGGAGTTGCTCCGGAGTTCGGCGACAATATCGGCGACATGAATGCGAACGGCGAGATTAATCTCGATGATGCAATAACGCTTGCACGTATCTGCATCGGCGTCTATTGATAATAAATACGCTGACATAAAATCTTAAAACACTGATGCTCTGCACACTGAGGCAGCTCCGATTTCCGATTAACGGTTATTCCGAGTGTTCTTAAACGGCAGAGCATCTTTTTATTTTGTTTTTCCCGTTTTTTAGCCCTTTCTCCAATAAAAAACATAAATAACCCTGTCGAAAAATCCAAACCCTAACCGCAAGGCAGGCTGTAACGAAATGCGTCAATTCGCATTTCTCCAAGAATTGACCGACTTTTTGCCACGAATCAAACGCGCAAGATGCAGGCTGTCAAAAGCATGAAAGCAGTAAAAGGTGTTTTTATGAAAAAATAATCAACAGGACAAAATCATGTCGAAATAACACGGCCGAATGTGCAGAAGATTGCAGCGAGGAAAAGAGCTCCGAAGCTTGTGCGCGTGCATTGAGGAAACGACGCCTTAAGACGATTCTGCGGATTCTGTTAATTGTTTCCGCACTTGCTGTCACGGCAATTATCATATTCTTTGCCCAATTCTTCAAAATCAATGAATGGCAAGAGTTTTCGGCGGACAAGATTCTTAATTCGGACAGGAGTGTGCTTATTTATGATGCGGACGGCGCGCTTATTTCGACTGCGTGCGGCGGCGACGAACGTATACCCATCAGCATTGAAGCACTTCCCAAATATGTAAAATATGCCTTTATTTCTGCCGAAGATACACGGTTTACGAACACAAGGGCATTGATTTTATCCGCATACTCGGTGCTGCATGGGCCGATATCAAAGCAGGTGAGCTGAAAGAAGGCGCTTCAACAATCGGACAGCAATTGATAAAACTCAGCCATTTAAGCAGCGAAAAAACTTTTGAACGCAAAGTGGAGGAAGCATATCTTTCAATGCGCATGGAAAAGCAGTTCACAAAGGATGAAATTCTTGAAATGTATATGAATTTTGTCTATTTCGGGGGCGGATTTTACGGGATTGAAGCCGCCTCTCTCGGCTATTTCGGCGTTCATGCAAGCGACCTGAGCATTGCGCAGTCCGCGCAGCTTGCGGGCATTTTGAAATCGCCTTCAACCTATGCCCCGCACCTTAACGCCGAAAAAATCGCTCGGAAGGCGCAATACGGTGCTTGGACAAATGCACGAATACGGCAGGATCTCCGATGAAGAGTATTCCGCCGCACTCGAAGAAAAGGTTGAGCTCCGAAACGCAATACCGAAACAATACAGCTACTATATTGACTTTGTGCTGTCCCGTTCCGCACAGATTCTCGGCATGAGTTTGGACGAGTTTCTGCGTTCCGGAGCAAAAGTCTATACCACGCTTGACACGGATGCGGACAATTACTGCACTGCACTGATTAACGATTCCGAACTTATGCCATGTAAAAACGCGCAAGGGGCAATTGTTTTGCTTCGAAGCGATGGCAGTATTGCCGCAATAAACGGCGGACGCGGCGAATACACGCGTTTTTGTTTTAACCGTGCCGTGGATGCCGAACGCCAGCCCGGCTCACTGATTAAGCCGATACTTTGCTACGCTCCGGCGGTTGAACTTCGCGGCAGCACTGCGGCTTCGACAGTTGATGACAGTCCGCGTTCTTTTGCCGGGTATTCTCCACGCAATTCCGGCGACAAATACATGGGGAAAATCACGCTGCGCACTGCTCTTGCAAAATCACTTAACATTCCTGCCGTTGAGCTTTTGTCCGAAGTCGGGATTCCGAATGCGGTGCTTTTTGCCGAACACCTCGGGATTTCATTCGAAGGCGAAAACCTCAGCCTTGCACTTGCCCTCGGTGGATTCACGCACGGGGTATCCCCGTTGGAGCTTTCCGGGGCATACTGTGCGCTGTCCGGCGGAGGCAGATATACAGAGCCATTTGCCGTAACCAAAATTGTTTCACCTGCCGTGACCGGTTCCGACGAAGATTCGATACTGTATGAACACCGGTCGGAAAAAACACATGCAATGTGTGCCGAAACAGCTTTCATCGTTACAAGCATGCTGCGCACCGCCGTTGATGAGGGCACAGCAAAAGTTCTTTCGGAAACCAACCTTCCCATCGCAGCAAAAACGGGAACCAACCTGGATTCAGGCGGCGAGGTTCGCGATGCATGGCTTGCGGCATATACTTGTGATTATACCGCTGTTGTATGGCTTGGCACGGATTCAGCGGAATTCGGAACACTTCCCGAAGGTACCACGGGCGGAAACAGTGCAAGTCTTATTGCGAAAGAGCTCTTTAATCACCTCTACAGCGGCAAAGAGGCGCAAGAGTTTCCGTGCCGGACGGAATACGTTTATTTGCATTGGACAAAGCCGCACTTGAAACCGAACATAAAGCAGTCCTTGCAACAGCGTATACCCCCGACAGTGAGATCGTTCGGGAATACTTTCCGATTTCTGCTGCACCCTCCGAAACAAGCAAGTTCTGGCAATTGCCGTCTCCTCCGCAGGATGTATCATGGCGAAGTGATGAGCGCGGAAATCCCGCAATACGATTCACCGCACAAGATTCACGGCTTTGCTATCGAATCATTCGTGCCGAATGCGGAGTTTTCGGAGCATTGAATTCACAAACCGAGCGCTGTATAGCCGAAATCAGCGGGAGTACCGGCGAAACCGAGTTTATTGATTTCACGGCCTTGCCGGGCAAGTCGTATTTTTACTGTATTCAAACGGTCAACCCATGCATATCGGTTCACGGGCTGCCGGCAGCAAGCGATAAATCCCGCTTGCTGCGCATCTTTTGCAAAGTGAATTAAAGAGAATCAAATCACGAAGAAAAGCGCAGTCGAAAAAATCAGGCTGCGCTTTTTTGATTATTTTATTGAAAATACGAACGAAGGTTATCTGTTTTTCAGTTCCTCAATCATGAGGGGGATAACCTTGTGCAGGTCACCGCAGATACCGTAATCCGCAACGCTGAAAATAGGCGCATCGGGATTCTTGTTAATCGCAATAATGCACTCACTGTTCTGCATACCTGCAAGATGCTGAATCGCACCGGAGATACCCGCCGCAATATAGATACGGGGACGAACGGTTTTGCCTGTCTGTCCAACCTGATGGTCGGCACCGATATAACCTGCTTCAACAGCGGAGCGGCTTGCACCGACAACACCGCCGAGAACATTTGCAAGTTCTTCAATGAGTTTGAAACCTTCCGCACTGCCGACACCCCTGCCGCCGGATACGATGATATCAGCGTCAACAAGGTTAACTTCCTGCTTAAGGGATTTTACGGTTTCAATAACGCGGGTGTGAATATCGCTTGACTCGAGGGAAAATGCCGCCTTGTCCACAATCGCCTTATGTTCGGGGTTGTAAGCTGCCTTTTTCATAACGCCGGGACGTACGGTTGACATCTGCGGGCGATGATTGGGCGTGATGATGGTTGCCATGACGTTGCCGCCGAATGCGGGACGAGTCTGAAGCAGACCGTGGGTTTCGGGGTCAATATCAAGAGCGGTGCAGTCTGCGGTAAGACCGGTGTAGAGCCTTGCGGAAAGGCGCGGACCGATATCGCGGCCGATATTTGTTGCACCGATAAGCAGAACAGCGGGCTTGCGATCGTTGATGACATCAACGATAACCTTTGCGTATGCCTCCGTGTTATAGTCCTTGAGCAGCTCACTTTCGCAGAGGATAACGCGATCCGCACCGTATGCGCCAAGCTCGTTGCAGAGATTGGAAACATTGCTGCCGAGGAGGATTGCGGAAAGTTCGGTGTTGAGCTTGTCCGCAAGCTTTCTGCCTTCGCCGAGAAGCTCAAAAACCGTGTTCATGAGAACGCCGTCACGCTGTTCGGCGAATACCCAAACGCCCTTGTAATCATCGATTGATGCTTTGGGAGCCTCTGCCTTATCCGCCTCGATAGCCTCGCAGGGGCAGACATTTGCACATGCACCGCAGCCGATGCACTTATCGCTGATTTCCGCAACGCCGCTTGCCGTTGAGATTGCGCCGGCAGGACATTGCGCTTCGCATGCGCCGCAGCCAATACATTTTTCAGTAATAACTTTAACCATAAATATGCCTCCTATTACAGCAGATGCTTTTCATCGAGCTTTGCGATAAGGGTCTTAACGGTTTCCTTATCTGCACCCTCGAGCATGATGCCCTTGCCCTTTGCTTCGGGGCTGAAGGTTCTGTTTACGTTGGTGGGCGAACCCTTGAGCCCGATCTTTTCGGCATCAACGGGAACATCGTTAAAGCCCCAAACCTGAACGGTCTTGTTATATGCTTCGAAAATTCCCTTGGGGGTCATATAACGCGGCGTGTTAAGTTCTTTGATTGCGGTAAGCAGAACGGGCATCTTTGCTTCGACAACGGTGTAGCCGTCCTCAAGCTGACGCTGAACGATAACCTTATCGCCTTCGATATCGAGCTTCTGAACGTAGGTGATCTGCGGGATGTTCAGCTGTTCCGCAATCTGGGGACCGACCTGTGCGGTGTCGCCGTCGATTGCCTGCCTGCCGCAGAAGATAATGTCGTAATCGGGAATCTTTTTTTGATTGCGGTTGCAATAATGTAGCTGGTTGCCCAAGTATCGGAACCGCCGAACTCCCTGCCGCTGATGAGGATCGCTTCATCAGCACCCATTGCAAGCGCTTTCGCGCATTGCAACATCAGCCTGAGGGGGACCCATCGAAACAACGGTGACCGTTGTGTCGGAGTTCTCATCCTTGATGCGGAGAGCTTCTTCAAGAGCATTTTTGTCATCGGGGTTGATGATGCTGGGTACGCCGTCACGGATAAGCCTGCCGGTCTTGGGATCAAGCTTAACTTCGGTGGTATCGGGAACCTGTTTTATGCAAACGATTATTTTCATGTTCTGTATCCTCCGTTTATCTGAAAATTGCGCCGGAGATAACCATCTTCTGAACCTGCGAGGTGCCCTCGTAGATCTCGGTAATCTTTGCATCGCGCATCATTCGTTCAATCGGATATTCGCGGGAATAGCCGTAGCCGCCGTGGAGCTGCACGCACTTTGTGGTAACATCCATTGCGGTTTCCGCGCAACGGAGCTTTGCCATTGCAGCATCCATGGAGAAAGGCTTGCCGCTGTCCTTTGCCATTGCAGCCCTGTAAAGCAGGAGCTTGAGGACTCTATTTCGCACTTCATGTCGGCAACCATCCACTGGAGACCCTGGAATGCAGAAAGAGGTTTTCCGAACTGGATCCTTTCCTTCATGTACTTGATGGTTTCGTTGAACGCACCCTCAGCAATGCCGAGAGCCTGTGCTGCAACGCCTACACGCCCGCCGTCAAGGGTGGTCATTGCAATTTTGAAGCCCTTGTTGAGGTCGCCGAGCAGATTCTCTTTGGGAACAATGCAGTCTTCGAAAACAAGTTCGGTTGTTGAGCTTGCGCGAATGCCGAGCTTGTGTTCAACCTTGCCGATTGAGAAGCCCTTGAAGCCTTTTTCAATAATAAATGCGGAAATGCCCTTGTTGCCGCGGGATTTATCCGTCATTGCAAAAAAAACAATGAAGGTGTCGGCATAGCCGCCGTTTGTGATGAAACATTTGCTTCCGTTAAGCACAAAATGATCACCGTCAAGCACCGCAACCGTCTGCTGTGCGGCAGAGTCCGTGCCTGCGTTGGGTTCGGTCAAACCGAACGCACCGAGTTTTTCACCCTTGGCAAGGGGAACGAGATACTTCTGCTTCTGCTCTTCGGTGCCGTATGCAAGGATGGGATAACAGGCAAGCGAAGTGTGCGCTGAGGATGATTGAAGTTGTTGCGCAAACCTTTGCGAGTTCTTCAATCGCGATGATGTAGCTGAGCGTGTCTCCGCCCGCTCCGCCGTATTGCGCGGGGATATTGATGCCGAGCATTCCGTATTTTGCCATTTTGCGAACGGTTTCAACGGGGAACTGCTCCGTGTCATCGATCTCGGCTGCAAGGGGCTTTACTTCGTTTTCTGCGAAATCATGCATGAGCTGCCGAATAAGCTCTTGCTGCTTGGAAAGGTTAAAATCCATATTGACTCCTTTCAATAATAGGACAAGTCTCTTAAGTATTTGCAAATGCAACCGAACAACCGACCATTCCGGCGTTCATCGGTTATTTGCATTAAAAGCCTCTATCAATCTCAATTATAGTACAGTTTTGTGTGTTTTCAAGTGCAGAGCACGCAATTTTTCAGGTAAATGCGATATATTTAAGCAGGCCCCGATTTGCGGCTCGTTTCGGAAGCAACATCGAAAATGAAAGCATTTTTATTCAAAAATCTGATTGTTCGGCCGCGTTTTTCGGTAATCCCACTCAAAAAAGGCAGCTGTTTTCAGCAGATAAAGAAACCGGCAGCAATTTTTTGTAATCCATGCCGGTTTCTCTCGGTTTTTAAACTGTTAATACTCTTTTTTATTTTGAGTTCTTTTTTTCAATTGTCCGCAAAGTACGCCTGCTGTCATTTTCCCGGATGCATTGCACGCATTGCATTAAGAATTGCAATCAGGCAGACTCCTACATCGGCCACCAGTGCCATCCACATTTCTGCATAACCTAACGCTCCGAGCAGCAAAGTTGCAAGTTTGACGGCCAATGCAAAAATTATGTTCTGCCACGCGATACGAACCGTGCGCCTTGCAATGCGAACAGCAAGCGGAACCTTTTCAATCCTGTCGTCCATAATGACAATATCTGCCGCCTCGATCGCCGCATCGGAGCCAAGCCCGCCCATTGCCAATCCTACGTCCGCTCTTGCAATAACCGGCGCATCATTGATTCCGTCTCCGACAAATGCAACGCTGCGTTTTCCGTTCTCCTTTGCAAGTTCTTGCTCAACAATTTCAACTTTGTTCTGCGGCAGGAGTTCCGCATGGAATTCAGCAATGCCAAGCGTATCCGCAATATTCTTCGCAGCCGCTTTTCTGTCACCCGTCAGCATCACAGTCCTGATGCCCAAGTCGTTGTTAAGTTCCTCGACAGCCTTCTTTGCGCCTTCTTTGGGTGTGTCGGCAATCTCGATACAGCCCATGTACTTCCGTCAACCGCCGTATAAATAACGGTCCCGGACGCATCACGTTCAACGGGCTTTGCTCCGATTTTGTGCATAAGTTTCAAATTACCCGCACAAACCGTCCGTCCGTCAACAACCGCTTTAACTCCGTGTCCCGCGATCTCCTCAACTTCGGCTGCTTTCGGCAGCTTCATTTCTTCTGCCGCAGACATTATGCAGGCAGCAAGCGGATGCGTTGAAAAGCTCTCGGCAGCGGCTGTGTATGTAAGCAGCGTTTCCTCGCTTGCATCGGGTTCTGCATATATGGCTTTAATGCTGAACCTTCCGTGTGTAAGTGTGCCGGTTTTATCAAAAAGTACCGTTCCGCAGCGCGAAAGCGTCTCCATATAGTTGGAACCTTTCACGAGAATGCCGCGTTTTCCCGCTCCGCCTATTCCGCCGAAAAACGTCAGCGGAACAGATATAACAAGCGCACAAGGGCAGGAAATAACAAGGAAAGTCAACGCGCGGTAGATCCACTCCGACCATGAGCCGTTGAAGAAAAGCGGCGGAATGATTGCAAGCAAAACAACAAGTCCGACAACACTCGGTGTATACCAGCGAGCGAATTTTGTTATAAAGTTCTCGCTTTTTGACTTGTTTGCAGTCGCCCCTTCGATAAGTTCCAGCATACGGGCGACGGTTGAATCCTCGTATTCGCGTTCGGCACGCACCCGCAAAGTTCCCTGAATATTTATGCATCCCGAAGTTATGCTTTCGCCCGCAGCAACATCCCGCGGTGCAGACTCTCCCGTTAATGCAGCCGTGTTAAGGCTTGAGCTCCCCTCAACCACAATGCCGTCCAGAGGAACACGTTCCCCCGCACGGACAACAAAGATGTCGCCCACATGAACTTCATCCGGCGAAACCTGCTTTATTCCGTCAACAGTCTCAAGCTCCGCACTCTCCGGACAAATGTCCATAAGGTCGGCAATCGAACGCCTGCTTTTTCCGACAGCAATCGACTGAAGCAGCTCACCGAGCCTGTAAAGCAGCATGACAAGCACCGCTTCGGCATATTCTCCCACGGCAAGTGCACCGACAGATGCAACGGACATAAGAAATTTTTCGTCGAGAAATTGTTTCCCCGCAAGTCCGTGTACAGCATCAAGGATTACATTCAAGCCAAGAACAATATATGGCACCACAAAATCAAAAGTTTGCTCCATCTCGGAATTTCGGAAAAAATATGAGTAACGGCAACTGCGGCAGCAAGCAAAACCGCACCTATAATAATCATTGTCAGCTCGCGTTTTTGTGATTTTGTCATATCGCACCTCGTATTATCGAAATCGAAAATACACCCTTCTTTGTTTTATCGCGCTGTCAGTATTGACTGCCGCAGAATTAACGTTCATGCACGGTCTGCGGCAGCCGAATCGTTTTCAGCAGCAATTTATCATCAGTTCGTTATTTGACGATAATTTCCGCATCGCGTTCAACTTTGCGGCAAACATGCGCAGCCTCTTTCAAAACAGTCTCAAATTTTTCATCATCGGCATCAATGATTATTTTGCCTGTAATGAAATTGATGGTGCATGAATTCACACCGTCAAGCTTTGAAATCATGCCTTCGATCTTTGCGGCGCAGTTTGCACAGTCAAGTCCTTCAATTCTATAAGTCTTTTTCATGGTATTCATCCTCCTGATTTTAATTGCTTTATTGTCACGGCCCGTTTCACTGAACAGGTACTGTTTTATTTTCGTTCAAGAGATTCAGTCTTTATTCCTACCGTTTATTCGCACACGTGTTCCATTCCCTGAGCAAGAATGGAGCTTACATGAGCATCCGCAAGCGAATAGAAAACGGTTTTGCCCTCGCGCCGAAACTTTACAAGCTGCGATTGTTTCAGCACGCGAAGCTGATGCGAAATTGCAGAGGTGCTGAGATTCAAAAGCTGCGCAATATCGCATACGCACATTTCGCTCTCAAACAGCACATAGAGTATTTTTATCCTTGTGCTGTCTCCAAACACTTTATACAACTCCGCAAGATCGTACAAAAGTTCTTCATCGGGCATCGATGCATTGACCTTTTCAATGATTTCTTCATGCGCATGCATGAATTCACAGTTTGGAATCGTGTCGCCCATAAATCCCGGCCCCCTTTTTATCACCTTATCAACTGCCTGCTTGTTCTCGCAAACAGTTGAACATCTGTTCAATTGTTATTATACACAACTGCCCCTTCCTTGTCAACAGTTTTTTGAAAATAATTGAGCAATTGTTCAATTGACCGTGTTTTATCTGCAATCGCCGTTTCTTCTCTTACCTGAGTCATGCGTATATGCATTCGATAAACCATGTCTGTTTACCCCTCCGTTCTTTTGTTGCGGCTCTGCCGTATAGTATGTTTTTATTCCGCAAACTTTTTTGAAAATATACCAAAACATTTTTGAACAAGTTTGTATATTCGAGCATTTTCGGGCGAATTTTTGCCTCGAAAAAGGGGTTGAATGATATATAACGCTGACGGAAGAGTTGGAAATTTGCCTTTAAAATGTCTGAAAGTAATCTCAAATATGCGATTATACTGCAATTACTGCGTGTTAGAAAGTTTGTCAACCCCTTGCTTGTAATAGTCATCTTTTACCATGCACTTCACAAAATCGTCTAACATGGCTATAATTCATATCAAGCTCACAGCAGAACAGAGAATGAGCAAGTCCCGCCTGTGAGGAAAAACAAGTAAAACAATGGAGGTTTTATATGGTTCTTTATGGCAGTCTTCGGCGTTTTTGTTGCGATTGGGGTTCTTTCCCCAACACGCCGGGTTCGGGTATCTCGCATGCGCAATCAGCTCAATTGCAGCCAACGCGATGAACTATTACGGTCACGGCTCTGATATTTTCGGAATTTTGGAATCCGAATACGGTATCAGCCGCGCTAAGGCTACGCGATGTATGCGATATTCAATTGCAATCGCATGGCAATCTCAAGAGAACAAAGAGTTTCACGCCCTGTTCAAGTCCTACGGAGACGAGTTTCCTCCTCCGGTCAGCGAGTTCATTTTCCGTTCAGCGTTCGAAATCAGATCCGCGCAAATACGAGAATCAGAAACGGATAATTCAATATCTTCCGTACTTAAACCCTGAAATTGTAATTCAAAGCAGGATTTTTCGTGCTGCGCACCGACCTGACGACAAGCAAGACAAGCGCAAATGTCACGGAAACCGAAAGCAGCCCCATAACGATTCTTTCTGCGGAAAAGCAAGCTTTTGCAGCACTTTTCTGCAAAGGAATCGTTCGGCAGGCCACAAAACAAATGCATAACCTGTTTGCAAAGAACGGTTCATTGCATTCAACTGAACAACCTATGCCCGTGCTTTTTGTGCGGGCATTTTGCTTTCCCGCAGTTTTGACGCCCGTGATGCTCTGAATAAACCTTATTTTCAATGAAAACTAACCGACTTTTTATCAAACCTTTTCAATTCTTTGCCCGCGATTTTCTGCACTGCGGAAGTCCTAAGCCTGTTACTGCTGCGCAAGCTTCAATTGCACTCGATTACTGCAATACGGAAGCTAAAATGTACCAATCCGCTCAAAAAACAACCCGCTGTCAACGCAGTTCACAAAGACTTCGGTACGCAAAACACTCCAAATGCCACCGCTTTTTGCAGCAGCCGTTCTCCAATGCCGTTTCTGAATCCGAATCCTCTGTCGCAAAAGACTGCGAACTCAGCCGGCTTCAAGACGGGAAGGGACGCAGCTATCACGTAAAGTAAACGAAATGCCACCCTCCTTTTTGAAGCTCAATTCGCCTTTTCGAACTCCGTTCCGCACTTTTTTTCGCTTCCGCATAGGATGCTCATCCTATGCTTTTTGGCCCTTTTTGCGGTTTTGAGCTCAAAACGCACCAAATCCGACCCGATTTTGCACTTTCGCACCGTTTTCATGACTTGAAAGATGACATAGAGCAGAAAACAGCCCGTTTTCGACATAAAAAGAAAAATATATTTCAAAGCCCGATTTAAATATATTTTGCCTCTTTTTCGCTCGCTGCACCTTCTCGAATCAGGCCGCTGTCGTGGGCTGTTCAGCAAAGCTTTGTTCTCGGATACGCGTATTTTTTCATACAAACAGCGTGCATACAGAATGCCCCAAGGCGCACAACCTTGAGGAAGAGTCGTTCGTGCAGCAATTCACGAATATGTTGCTCATATCGTGAAACATCCATAGCCTGCAATTCGGTCTTAAGCGCAGCGAAAAATCTTGTCGAATTTTTCTGACGACCGCAGGTTATCGGGAATACTCTTTTTTGATGATAAACACTGCATCTTCCGCCGTCAAGCCGAGCAACCTGAACAGTGGCATTAATTTTTTCACTTCAGCCTGCGCGATTTCCATGCGCATTTCATTTCGCTTTTGCTCTGTCAGCTGCGCAACAAAGCAACCGCGCCCGACATTCGTCGTTATAAATCCGCTGCGTTCCAACTCCTCCCAAGCGCGTTTTATTGTAATAACGCTTATGCCGAGTTGTGCCGCAATTGTACGAATAGGCGGCAGGCATGTTCCTCCCGGCAGGCTCCCGCAAAGGATCTGTGCCGCAATGCCGTCAAAGACCTGCTTATAAATCGGAGTGTCCGATGCTCCCATTATCGGTAGATTTAAATCCATAAAGCTGTTCCTGATTAAATAGTTTTCTGCTTTTCCTGCCGAAAAGGTTTGCATTTTCACGCAGGAATTCCGCATCCGCATGTCAAATCTCTGCGCGCTCAAAATTCCGTGCAGCTACCTTATATGTCCGCACATTCACGATGCCGTAAATTATGACTGCAACTGCCAGCAGCGGAAGCTGACGCATAATATCGGATGAAGCAGTTCCGTTCAGAAGACCGTTATCCCCTGCCGTTACTGCAATCATGAGTTCGGCCGTACCCGAAATAAGAATATAAGCGGCAAGACTTCCGAAGAAGCTCCACACAATTTTAAAGTTTTTTCTGTATCCGTTCGGAATCATTATCCGGTTGCAAACGGCATAACCAATAAGGACAATGGCATACATTATCGCATTTGCATTCATCCCTGCGGGATTTGAAGTGTTTTTCAGGATGGTGTGCGCAGCAACTGCGCACGGAATGCTGATAAGCATCAATCCGAGCTGAATCAGAATGACGGACAACACACGCGATTTAACTATTTGTTTTTTTGTTACCGGAAGCAGGCAGCAGAACGTTCGATCGTGATTTTGCAGATCGCACTGAAATATCATAAAGACCCCGATTATAGAATACAGAAAAGCCATGCTGCGCGGATAAGCGGGAACAAACATCAAACCGCCCGCAACTGCTGCATAAATTGCAGTTGTCGGATGAACAGAAAGTTTTAAGTCCTTCAGAATCAGATTTTTCATTTTATGTTATGCCTCCTGATGAAGTTCGTATTTTTCTGTATAAAGCATGATGGACTCTATATCGGCAGGTGCTGTTTGCAGTCCGTCTGCGGCATTCAAATCTCTCTCTGCAATCAGTCCCGTAAAGCCGAACGCAGTCTCCTTAACTCCGATGAGTGCCGCTTCAAGCTCGGGGGTCATATCGGCTTTTCCTCCGCAAACAAGCCTGTATCCGCCGATGATTTCTTCCCTGTCTCCGTTCATCAGTATACAGCCATCTTTAATGTACATGATGTAGTCGGCACATTTATCAAGATCCGATGTAATGTGCGTTGAAAACAAAATGCTCCTTTTGCCGTCCGCGACAAATTCACGGAAAATATCAAGCAGTTCGTTCCTCGAAACGGGGTCCAGTCCGCTTGTCGGCTCATCCAGTATCAGCAGCCGCGCGTTATGAGAAAGTGCAAGTGCGAGTGCATATTTGACTTTCATTCCTGCGGAAAGCTCCTTTACGCGCTTGGTCTCATCAATTCAAATCTTACAATGCACCTCCTGTATGCTGCTTCATCCCATTCCGGATAAAAACGCCTGACCACACCCGTGACGGTTTTAAGCTTTTTATCTGCATAATAGTCAAATTCACCGAGAACGATACCTAAATGCTTTTTTGCACTCTTCTTCATTCTCTGCATAATCCATTCCGAACATTTTAACCTCACCGCAATCCGGTTTTACAAGCCGCAGCATGGACTTTATTGTTGTTGATTTTCCGGCACCGTTGCGTCCGACAAATCCCATGATATACCCGGGCTCAAGTTTAAAACTGACGTCGTTCAGCCAAAAATTCCTGTACGACTTTGAAAGTCCGCGAACCTCACAAATCGCAGTCTCCCTTGCTCCATCAATTTGCAATGAATAATCCACAGCCGACATTTTCACTCCCCCGGTATGCTGAAAGCACAACCGAATACATATTTGTTGATTCAATACGCAAAACAATTGTGCATATTGTTTATGCACAATATAACACCGTAAACTGCTCCTGTCAACATATGTTGTTCAGTCTCAGATAATATATTTTAAATGCGGCTCTTTTCGGCACAGCTTAGGCTTGACATTGCCCGTTGGTGCTGCAAAAATCCGCTCATTGCTCTGTCAGGAATTCTTTGTCTTGTCCGTATGCCTTACGGTTCTTGTCTTATGAGTTTAAGTTGATAATTGCTGCCACCGGGTAGAAAGTGTGCAAACACTCGGATGTATCGTTAGGTCATTGAAGATACATCGCGGGTGTTTTTTGTCTGCGTTTTTAATGCAGTATTCAAAACGGAAGTTGGCGGCGATGCACCAAACAAAACGAAAAGGAGAATTGATTATGAAGGAACAAACATAAAAATCGTTGCAAAAGAAAACAACTCCGCGGCAACCGGAAGGAAAATCGCATTTGGACTTACGACATTCGAACTTGCTCTTTGGGTCTGTTCGGCCGTTGTTGTGGCTGCTTCATATTTTCTCAGCAAATCAGAGGCATCATCGAGTTTGTTGTCGCTTGCGGCTTCGCTTGTAGGCGTCACCGCGCTGATTTTCGTTTCGGCAGGCAATGTTATCGGGCAGGTGCTGACGATCGTATTCAGCGTGCTGTACGGTATTATTTCGTTCAGAACGAAGTACTATGGGGAAATGCTTACTTATCTATTAATGTCCGCACCGGCGGCGGGCGCGGCAGTCATTGCCTGGCTGAAACACCCGTTCAACGGTGACAAAACGCAGATTGAAATAAATCATCTTTCGTGTCGTGAATGCATATTCATGACATTTCTTGCGGCCGTCACAACGGTTGCTTTTCACTTTATCCTGAAGCATTTTAACACAGCCCAGTTGCTTTCGGTACGCTCTCGGTAACCACAAGCTTTTTCGCAGCCTATCTCGCCTTCAGGCGGAGTCCGTTCTATGCTTTTGCGTATGCTGCAAATGACATAGTACTGATAATTCTTTGGATGCTCGCTTCGGCAGGAAGCAACACTGCACTCCCTATGGTTGCCTGCTTCGTTGCGTTCCTCGCGAATGATATTTACGGGTTTGTCAATTGGATGAAGATGAAAAAGTATCAGACAATGTAATGTGGGGTAGAGACAGAGTATTGCCTGCGGCCGAATTTAAACTCCGGTATTCGGAAGCGGGTGATTAGCAGCAAGCTATTCTTAATAATGCTTTGAGGTTTTACCGCAAAAGAAAAAAATGCAGGGGCCTATCTGTCCAAAAACATTTACGCATCCTGCATTTCAAATTATGTTTTAGCAGCCTTGTGCTAAGGCTAAAACACATTGTTAAGTCGGCAAGTTCATTCAAGAAGCATGTTTTGAGAAAGAAAATCAACAAAAGATGTAAATATCCTTTGTGTGCGCTCATCTATATCGGCTTCGGAAAAATCAACAAAAGAATTCGCCAGCTGCAAAAGCTCGTGATTTTTGCTTCCCTTTTTCATTTGCCCGCGGTTATTAATGTACCCGAGATAATATTTTTCTTGTCTGCAAATCTGTAGTCAGAAGCACGAATATTGATTCTTTTCTCAAGAAGAATTTTGTTGCCCAAAGCATCAACCTTTTGCCAATCACTCAGCGAATTCTCGCTGTTGACTCTGTTTCGGGCGTAAATGTGCTCAATTTCAAATGCTGTCTCAAGTGATAAAAGCTCCTGAGCACTGTCTTGATATGCCCACCATGCCAATACTGATTTTGTAACAGGACGAACATTGCTGAAGTTGAAGCTCATAAAGGCATTCAGCACCTTTTCCCTGTTGAACCTGAAGCCGGCAAATGAAACAGGTCTGTCGTTGACGATATTTGTCATTTCGGCATACACGGGAGTGCGAAGCGCATTTACGCCGGGATTAATAACCGCATATGCTAACATGAAACCAGTAATCTTATTCAAAAAAACATCGAAAAAATCTTCATCAAGCAGGTTTTGACTGTCTTTGTTGTGTAAAAAATATACAGATACAAAATATGTCCACATGCTGTTTGGTGCGTAGCTTAAAACAAAAAGCTTCCTCAGTATTTTTTGAGAGAATCTATCACTGTCCTGGTTCGAAATGTCTTCCCAAAAATGAGCCAACACAATCAACTCTTCGAAAGTTTTTTCATCCTTCAACAATGCGTAACCATCACGTTCGTAAAATTTCCTTAACGCTTCGGTGGTAGAAGTCTTTATTCCCATTTTAGCTCGGATATAGTACATGTACCGTGTGAACAGCTCGTCCATGGGCGTACCGTGCTGCGGATGAAATACCCGCGCTGTCAGCTCTTCAATTTCCTTCCATTGTCTTATAAATTCATCTTTCTTCCCGCGCTTGGAATAGTGTTTGTAGAACTGTGCCTTAAAATATCAGAATCGGACAGCGGCATTCCACGGTCGTTGAGCGTCGAAAAAATTCTCAAAGCAGTATCTTGGGACTCCGCTTCAATTGGCAGCAAAATGCAGTTGTTCATGATTCTCGTAGGTAAGTAAGCGAAATAAGCCGGGTACTTATTTGAGAAAGTATGTACGCATTCCTGAAAGAACCGATAATTCACAGCATACTTACTTTTCTGGTCCGGTAAGGCTATGCCGCTTCTTAATATCTCGATAAATTCATCTTTGTCGTTATCCGTTGCAACTTCCGAATCGATTTTTAAAGCAGAAATATTCGGTTCACCAAATTCATCGGTTTTCCAAATACACCGCTCGATGTTTTGCCTTGTCGCAACCGATGCCTTATCCTGCATGTATTTAAATCCTTCATAAAATGCTCGGAGCAGCAACATAAGCGTAGTGAGCCGCTGTTGCCCGTCGATTACCTCCATTTTAGCGTCATCGTTTTTAAACGTGACTATCGGTCAGAAAATATTCACTGTTGCTGTCGAATTCTGTACGTCCTTCATCAGGAATAGCGAACGAAAAAATATCATCCCAAAGCGTACGACATTCGGTTTCGCTCCACGCATACGGGCGTTGATAGTCCGGAATCAGAAAATCTGCACGCTTATCTTGAAAAAGATCCTTAATTGTTTTTTGATCAACATTCAACTTTGACATTAGATTCCTCCATTTTGCTGCATGTTCAACATTCTGTTAATGTTTAGGAATGACATCCGTTGTATAAACCCGTATTCGTGCTAATACAGCGGTTTTACACAATCTTTCCGTTAAATCCATTTTATCACACACATACGGCAGAATCAAGCCAAAACAAACACGATTAACCGCGCTGAAGCGTCATGTGTACACTTTAAGGTACTGCATTAAGAAAACTGAGACTGCTCACAATAATTGCGGCACCGCCCGTCAATCCAAACCGCAGTTTTATCCGCTTTCACGCCGTTTGCGCGCTGTGCATATCATGGAATTGTACAAACCCTTCCGGGCATTGTGCAAAACCAAAGGAGGTATGGAACGCAATGAGCAGTAATATAACGCCGTGCCGGTGCAGCATGGCAGCAGAGGCTTTGATCCTCGAAAACGCAACCACCGTTCCCGCCGGCAGTGTCAGCAACGGACTGAGCGTATGCGGTTATGAAACCGAATTGAACAGGCTGCCCAATATAAGCTTTGAAAATCAGGTTTATGCCGAAGGCTTTTGTCCCGATGCGGCTCTCGCCGTCGGAACGCTTTATCCCGAACTCGTGAACATCTATAAATAAAGGAGGAAAGTTATGACGAAATGCGAACTGCTGACAAGAATCAGCGAAATTCAGTTCGTTTGTGTCGAACTGAACCTTTATATTGACACTCACCCTGATGATGCGGATGCGCTGAGTGATTATTATCATTACTCAACGATGTTGAAATCGCTCATCGAAAGCTATGAGCAGCAATACGGACCGCTGCTTGGTTTCGGTCATTCCGCAACGCAGACCGGCAGTTGGGTTTGCTCAGAATGGCCCTTTGAATAAGGAGGCATAACATGTGGATTTATCAGAAAAAGCTTGAATTCCCTGTGAATATTACAACTCCCGACCTTCGCGTAGCTCGAGCACTCATGGCACAGTACGGCGGACCTGACAGCGAACTTGCAGCAGGCTGCCGTTATCTGACACAGCGCTTCTCTATGCCGGATGACAGAGTTCGGGCAACACTGAACGATATCGGCACTGAAGAAATTGCACACTGGGAAATGATAGGCGTTATGATCAATCAGTCCATGCGCAATGCATCCCTTGACGAATTGACCGAAGCGGGACTGATAGGTTACTACACCATGCACGGTTACGGAATTTACCCCGCTGACCCGAACGGAATTCCGTTTACGGCTGCATATATACAATGCACGGGTGACCCGATTACAGACATAAACGAGGATCTTGCGGCGGAACAAAAGCACGCACAACATATGAACATATCATGAATCTTACGGATAATGAGGAGTATCTCGCTCCGCTCCGTTTCCTTCGCGAAAGGGAGATAGTTCATTATCAGCGTTTTGGCGAGTGCTTGAATATTCTGCTTGAAATGTTCCCGGACGGGAAACAGAACAAGATTCGCCGCAGATAGGTTTCGGTTGAAATGTCAGCCGATTAAACCCAGCCGGTTGAAGAAGGGTTGGACGTTGTTTCAACAACGCTGAGAGCATACTTTCAAGATTTCACCCCTGCCGAGCACCTTCTCGGGCACATGTTCGAGAAGGTGCAGCGGGTTCCGTGGGGGGGCGAAAAGAGGCAAAATATATTTAAATCGGGCTTTGAAATATATTTTTCTTTTTATGTCGAAAACGGGCTGTTTTCTGCTCGGTGTCATCTTTCAAGTCATGAAAACGGTGCAAAAGTACAAAATCGGGTCAGATTTGGTGCGTCTTGAGCTCAAAACCTCAAAAATGGCTCAAAGCATAGGATGAACATCATATGCGGAAGCGAAAAAAAGTGCGGAACGGAGTTCGAAAAGGCGAATTGAGCTTCAAAAATGAGGGTGGCATTTCGTTTACTTTACGTGATAGCTGCGTCCCTTCCCGTCTTGAAGCCGGCTGAGTTCGCATTCTTTTTACGGCAGAGGATTCGAATTCAGAAACGGCATTGGAGAACGGCTGCTGCAAAAAGCGGTGGCATTTGGAGTATTTTGCGTGCCGAAGTCTTTGTGAACTGCGTTGACAGCGGGTTGTTTTTTTGAGCGGATTGGTACATTTTAGCTTCCGTATTGCAATAATCGAGTGCAATTGAAGCTTGCGCAGCAGTAACAGGCTCAGGACTTCCGCGATTCGGAAAATTACGGGTAAAGCATTGAAAATGTTTGATAAAGAGTCGGTTAGTTTTCTTTTAAAATAAGGTTTGTTCGGAGCATCACGGGCGTCAAAACTGCGGGAAAGCAAAATGCCCGCACAAAAGCACGGGCATAGGTTGTTCAGGTGAATGCAATGAACCGTTTTTTGCAAACAGGCTATGCATTTGTTTTGTGGCCTGCCGAACGATTCCTTTGCAGAAAAGTGCTGCAAAAGCTTGCTTTTCCGCAGAAAGAATCGTTATGGGGCTGCTTTCGGTTTCCGTGACATTTGCGCTTGCCTTGTTTGTCGTCAGGTCGGTGCGCAGCACGAAAAAAACCGCTTTGAATTACAATTTCAGGGTTTAAGTACGGAGGATATTGAATTATCCGTTTCTGATTCTCGTATTTGCGCAGATCTGATTTCGAACGCTGAACGGAAAATGAACTCGCTGACGGGAGGGGAAACTCGTCTCCGTAGGACTTGAACAGGGCGTGAAACTCTTTGTTCTCTTGAGATTGCCATGCGATTGCAATTGAATATCGCATACATCGCGTAGCCTTAGCGCGGCTGATACCGTATTCGGATTCCAAAATTCCGAAAATATCAGAGCCGTGACCGTAATAGTTCATCGGGTTCGCTGCAATTGAGCTGATTGCGCATGCGAGATACCCGAACCCGGCGTGTTGGGGAAAGAACCCCAATCGCAACAAAAACGCCGAAGACTGCCATAAAGAACCATATAAAACCTCCATTGTTTTACTTGTTTTTCCTCACAGGCGGGACTTGCTCATTCTCTGTTCTGCTGTGAGCTTGATATGAATTATAGCCATGTTAGACGATTTTGTGAAGTGCATGGTAAAAGATGACTATTACAAGCAAGGGGTTGACAAATTTTCTAACACGCAGTAATTGCAGTATAATCGCATATTTGAGATTACTTTCAGACATTTTAAAGGC